>ERZ839767.1747-NODE-1747-length-31490-cov-20.794847_pt1 | contig 31490 bp, 27 predicted proteins | sample MGYA00519879_ERZ839767 | MGnify/ENA primary metagenome ERZ839767 (study PRJEB31850, sample SAMEA3708852) | human gut metagenome | biome: human gut; feature: human-associated habitat; material: faeces | place: China | collected 2014 ... | reverse complement strand
GCCAAGGCCGCCCCTACTAGGGGCGGTGGCATTGCGGAGCAATGACGGTGGGGTTTGACTCCAGCAGGTGCCAGCGGCTCAACCCCCCAGTCGCCTGCGGCGACAGCCCCCGCTAATAGGGGGGCCCTTGGCATGGCGCAAAGCTCGTCCTCTTTGCCAAGGCCGCTCCTACTAGGGGCAGTGGCATTGCGGAGCAATGACGGTGGGGTTTGACTCCAGCAGGTGCCAGCGGCTGAACCCCCCAGTCGCCTGCGGCGACAGCCCCCGCTGATAGGGGGGCCCTTGGCATGGCGCAAAGCTCACCCTCCTTGCCAAGGCCGCCCCTACTAGGGGCGGTGGCATTGCGGAGCAATGACGGTGGGGTTCGACTCCAGCTACTGCCCACGGCTCACCACATAGCCAGCTCCATCTATATTCATTTCCTTACAATTGCCTACCGCAACGCGATAAGCAACATAAAAATAAGATGTGCCAGGAGGCACACGCCTCCTGGCACACCATAACGAGGCATTGTTGTCTGCCCCGCGCTAACAAGTAGGGCGGTGCAGTTTCCTCAACGCTTCATAATTTCAGATTAGATCTGATTAGAACTTGATACCGTCGATGACAACGTGAGTCTTGCCGTCGCCCTGGGTCATACCGATGGAAGCAGAAGAAGCCTTGTTAGCAACATCAACGCGGCCCAGGTTGTAAGCAGCAGCGGTCAGGCCCAGGAAGTTAGCGATATCGTCGCCAATGCCATTGCCGGTGGAGAACAGCTTCTTGGGTGCAGCCTTGACATCACCCCAAGTGGTGTTGCCGGAGAACAGAACACCCAGAGTGCCGTCAACCAGCTTGCCGATGAACTTGTTGCCGATCAGGGTAACAATGTTGGTGGAGAAGGTCTTAACGTTGGTCACGTCCCAGATAGGAGCGGTAACAGCGCCGATAGCGTCGATGAAGTTAGCGCCACCGTTGACGTAGGTCATTTCGTTCTCTGCGATAACAGAGTAGTTTGCAGGCATCATCATAATGAATTACTCCCTTCAAATGAATGAAAAACTTATTTTGGCGATCTTTTTCCGGCTGCGCATCCATCCAAAGATCATTTATGTAACCGAGTGCGCACTCGGCTGCAACTTAATAGGTCATTGCCTCGCCATCGTCGTCGTCTTCAACGACAGCCGCGGGGGCAACGGGTGCAGGCTCTTCCTTCTTGCGGCGGAAGATGCCCTGCTGCAGGTTCCAGAGCTCGTAATACTTGCCCTGCTTTGCCAGCAGCTCGTCATGGGTGCCGCGCTCCACGATCTGGCCGTGATCCATGACCAGGATCAGGTCACAGTCACGAATGGTGGAAAGGCGGTGTGCCACGATCAGCATCGAACGGTCAGCCAGCTGGTTATAGATCATATCAAAGATGGTATTCTCTGTACCAAAGTCCAGGCTGGAGGTCGATTCATCAAAGATGTAAAGGCTCGAATCCTTCAGGAACGCACGGGCCAGTGCAATGCGCTGCTTCTCACCACCGGACAGGCCGTTGCCGGCTTCCTCCAGATAGGTGTTGTACTGCAGCGGCAGCCTGCGGATGAACTCGTGTGCGTCGGCCTTCTTGGCCGCCTCCCGTACCTGATCGAGGGTCGCCTCGGGGCGGGAGATGCGGATATTCTCGAAGATCGTCTTGCTGAACAGCTCAACGTTCTGCGGGACATAGGAAATGCAGCGGCGGACGGATGCATTGCTGTACTCGTCCAGATCAACGCCATTCACGCTGATGGTACCGCTCTCCGGCTCGTAATACTTGAGCAGGAGCTTGGTGATGGTGGACTTGCCGGAACCCGAGGAACCAACCAGCGCCACCTTTTTCCCCTGCGGGATGGTGAAGGAGATGTGGTCCAGTGCCGGGGTGCGGTTGCCATATCGGAAGGTGACATCCTTGAACTCAATGTCGCCCTCCATGCTCTCCATCTCGGTGTACTCTCTGGTATCGTCCTGCTCGGATTCGTAATCCATGATCTCCGTCAGGCGCTTCATGGAGATGGAAGCCTCCTGAATGGACATCTGCATACCAATGAGCTCACTCACCGGAGAAGTAAAGTAGCCCGAAAGGGTGCTGAACGCCATGTAGCCGCCCAGCGTCAGCTGGCCATTCAGCACCTGCGTGATGCCCACATAGGTGGTGACCATGTTCAACACGGTCATAATCACGCTGGAGATCAGGCTCTGGCTGGTGCTGATCTTGCTGGAACGCAGGCTGATCTTCAGGCTCTTGATGTATTCACGCTCAAGGGCTTCCAGCTCGCGCTCTTCGCAGGCGTTGCACTTGATGGTCTCGATGCCGCGCAGGCTCTCGATCATCTGGCTGTTCAGAACGGCCGACTGCACCATCGTCTCTTCATTGATCCGCTTGTAGGGCTGCTTGAAGATGATGACGAGCAGCAGGCTCAGAACGGTGGTAAACAGAGTAATGGAGAACAGCGAGGAGTTCATCCGGAACAGGACAAAGCCTGTACCCACGGCCATCACAATGTCCATGACCACGCTCATTGCAATGCTGGTCAGCACCGATTTGATGGTGCCTGCATCGGAATAGCGGGTGGTGATCTCGCCGGTCTTACGGGATGCAAAGAACTTCATCGGCAGTTTGTACACATGCTCGAAGTAGCCCAGCATCAACGGGATGTCGATTTTAATGGAAAGGAAGATCAGGATCCATTCTCTCACAGTCGAGATCAGCGTACTGGTCAGGTTGACCACACTGAACACGATAATGAGCGATACGAGCAGGTTCTTCAACCCGTAAGGCAGCACCTCGTCCATGATCGCCTTGTTGAAAACGGTGGACACGATGCCGATCAGTGTCAGGATCACTGAACTGAGAATAGCGTAAGCAAACAGCTTTTTCTGGGGAAGCAGCAGATCCATGTACCGTTTCAACATGTTGTTGCGGGCTGCCTTGGCTTCCTCTTTACCCTCCACCTTATGCTTGCCGGTGCCGCCCTTGAACTCCGCTGTGGGGTTCAGCAGCAGCAGCACGCCGGTGAAGTTTTTATAGAACTCATCCAGGCTGATCTTTTTCAGTTCATTTGCAGGGTCGCCGATGACGACGTAATCCTTGCATTTGTACTTTTTGCTTGCATCAGCCTTGCGTTCTTCTTCCTGCGCCACATGCTTGCGGCGGGCATCGTCCTCCTTAATGGTCGTCTTTTTGAAGATGACCACAAAGTGGGTCATGCCCTGGTCGGTAATGACCTGCGCAATTGCGGGCAGTGTGAAATCGCTTAAAAAGTTTTCGCGGTCAACACGGACAGCCGCCGTGCTGAAGCCCAGCTCATTGGCTGCTTTCTGCAGGCCAACGAGGTTCGTGCCTTTCATGTCGGTTCCCATCATATCCCGCAAACGGGTGATGGTGATTTCCTTTTTGTAATGGAGGCACACCATTGCGAGCGAAGCGGCCGCGCAGTCCGTAGAATCGTGCTGCCGCACATAGGTATAACGCATACGATGTTTCCTTTACAAGAGACCGACAACCAAAAGCAAACGATCTCTTTTTCAATGTACTGTGTCTATTTCAAAACTACGGCTTTTATTCTAGCACACCCGGTCTGTTTACACAAGCCCCAGTTTGCTGTTGTTTTGGCCGTAGGTCTGACAAATGAAAAAGGTTTTCTTTTTGCACTCCGGTTTAACAGCGCATAGCCTTCTGCTTTGCCCTGCCCTGCGGAGAACCAGGGCAAAGCAGAAGTCCGCTGCTATCAAAAGAAGGGAGCGCCTACCCTTTGATCTGAGTCAATCACCACAGAACGTTTAAAAACTGTTCCAAGGTTTGGGTGTAGTATACCACAATCTGACAGCATCTTCAAGAGGACATTTTTTAAGAAATCATTAATTTTGAAGATTTTGTGAAAAAAGTCTCAGATTGGTTACAACATCCGGTTAAAAAACAAGCGGCGAAGTTGCCCTCGCCGCCTAATGGCGCCTCTTGCCTGACTCGAACAGGCGACACCCTGATTAACAGTCAGGTGCTCTAACCGACTGAGCTAAAGAGGCACATCTTTCAAAACACAATTCCGCAGCGCACAATTGACTGCGAGAGGTATTATAACTCTTCTCGCTCCCTTTTGCAAGCCTTTTTTGGAAATTTGTGAAAAAAGTTTTTCAAAGGAGCTCAACCCTCTCAGTCAAAGCCTTACGGCTTTGCCAGCTCCCCCGAGGGGGGAGCCTTTGGCAGGACCACCGCAAGCAGCTGCTAAAGGCCGGGGCAGTCTTGGCTCCCCCTTTGGGGGAGCTGGCGCGTTAGCGCCTGAGAGGGCGAGCCCGTGTTCCGACACCCTTTTTCTTACGCTTCTGTTACCCTGTCAATACCAGAAAGAAGGTGCCGCCCATCAAGACTGTGATCTACCTCGATGTCCTGCTGCTGACGAATTTTGCGCTCACGCTGCTGTTCCTGCTGGCGGCGGGGCTGCTGGCCGGGGTGGAGTGCCGGGCCGGGCGGCTGCTGTTGGGCGGGGCGGCGGGGGCAGCTTCCTCGTTGGCCCTGCTGGCCCCGGAAGCGCCGGACGCTGCCGCGCTCTTATATAAAGTGTCAACCGCCGCCCTCACGGTGTCCGCTGCCTACGGCTGGCCCGGGGTCAGATGCTTTGCCCGGCTTGTGGGGTGGTTCTGCGCTGAAAATCTGCTGCTGGCGGGGGCGCTGCTGCTGCCCGGGGCACAGACCAACAACGGCTGCATCTACCTGCCCCTTTCGCCGGGGGCACTGCTGGCGGGCGCGGGCGGGGTGGTGCTGGCTGTACAGGGGGTGCTCCGCTTTCTGGGCCGGGGCGGCGGGCAGGTATTCCCCGCCCGGCTCACCGTGGCAGACACAGCGCTGGATGTCCGGGCCTTCTGCGACACCGGCTTTTCGGTGCAGGAACCGCTTTCGGGCCGGGCGGTGGTGCTGGTGCGGTTCGGTGCCGTGCAGAGCCGCCTGCCGCCCGCCCTGGGTACTTATCTGGAGCAGCACTTTGCCGGGGCCGTTCCCCTGCCCGACCCGGCGCTGGGGGTGCGCCTTGTTCCCTGCACCACCGTGGCCGGCCACTGTATCCTGCCGGCCGTCCCGGCCAGCCTGTGCTGCACCGGCTCCCCCGCCGGGCAGGGCAGGGCCGAGCACCTCTATGCCGCCTTCGCCGACCTCCCCCCGCCGCCTGATGGGTGGGAAGTGCTGGTGGGGGTGGAAGCGTGGGAAATGATTCACCCCCTCCGTCACCGCCAAGTGTGACCGAGGACTTCACAAAGGAGGAACCGCCCTTGCATCATCTGCTTTCACTTCTTTGCCGTCTTTATTGCTTTCTGCTGGCCCCTTCCGCCGCCCACTACATCAACGGCGGGCCCAGCCTGCCGCCGCCGCTGACACCGGAGCAGGAAAAGGCCCTGCTGGCCCGGATGATGGCGGGGGATGCCGCCGCACGCGATGACCTCATCACCCACAATCTGCGGCTGGTGGTCTACCTTGCCAAAAAGTACGAGAACAGCGGCGTGCCGCAGGAGGACATGATCTCCATTGGCACCATCGGGCTGATCAAGGCGGTGAACACCTTTACGCCCGCGCGGAACATTAAGCTGGCCACCTACGCCAGCCGGTGCATCGGCAACGAGATCCTGATGTACCTGCGCAAAAGCTCCAACCGCCGACAGGAGGCCAGCATCGACGAGCCCCTGAACACCGACGGCGACGGCAACGAGCTGCTGCTCTCGGACGTGCTGGGCAGCGACGAGAACCTTGTGGGCCTGCAATTGGAGCAGGCCGCCGAGCGCGCCACCCTCCGGCGCTCCGTGGAGCAGCTGGCCCCCCGGGAGCGGCAGATCATGGAGCTGCGCTTCGGCCTTGTGGACGGCGTGGAGCACACCCAGAAGGAAGCCGCCGATGCCCTTGGCATCAGCCAGAGCTACATCTCCCGGCTGGAAAAGCGGATCATCCGTCAGCTGAAAGAGGTGCTGGAGCGGGAGTAGCTGCTAACAATTCCCATGTATCTTCCCTGCCCTCTTACCCCATACTTCCGGTATCAACGTAACCGGAGGTTCGGGGGATGTACAACAAAGTGGAATTATGCGGGGTGGACACGGCCCAGCTGCCGGTGCTTTCCGAAGCGGAAAAGCGGCAGCTGCTCACCCGGGCGCGGGCAGGCGATGCCGCCGCCCGGCAGGCCATGATCGAGGGCAACCTGCGGCTTGTCCTGAGCGTGGTGCAGCGCTTCGCGCAGCGGGGGGAGAATCTGGACGACCTGTTTCAGGTGGGGTGCATCGGACTCATCAAAGCCATCGACAACTTTGACCCGGCCCAGCCGGTGCGTTTTTCCACCTACGGCGTGCCCATGATCATCGGGGAGATCCGGCGCTTCCTGCGGGACAACAACACCCTGCGGGTCAGCCGCAGCCTGCGCGATGCCGCCTACAAGGCCATGCAGGCCCGGGAGACGCTGGAAAAGCAGCTGGGCCGGGAGCCCACCGTGGACGAGGTGGCCCGGCAGGCAGGACTTTCCCGCCGGGAGGTGAACGCGGCGCTGGAATCGGTGGTGGAGCCCATCAGCCTAGAAGAGCCCCTTTACACCGATGGCGGCGATGCCATGTATGTCATCGATCAGGTGCGCGACCCGGACAGCGAGGACAGCTGGATCAGCGGGTTGGAGTTCCGGCAGACCGTGGCCGGGCTGACCCCGCGCGAAAAGCGGATCATGGAGCTACGCTACCTCAAGGGCGAGACCCAGATGGAGGTGGCGCGGGAGATCGGTATCAGCCAGGCGCAGGTCTCCCGGCTGGAAAAGGCCGCGCTGGAGCAGTTCCGGCACAAATAAACAGGAGAGCGGCACAGGCCTCCCTGCACCGCTCTCCTACTTTTTGTATTTGCGCCTGGTCGCCGCCCCGCCCCGCAGATGGCGCTCGGCCTTGTTGCGGGCCAGCACGGCCTGCACCCGGGCAAACAGGGCCGCATCCACGGCCCGCAGGCGGGTGGATACATCCTTGTGCACCGTTGATTTGCTGCACCCGAACGCCCGGGCGGCTGCCCGCACCGTGGCACTGTGCTCTGCAATGTACTCTCCCAGCAGCGCCGCCCGCTGCTCCGGCTCCACGTTCATCCGGTCACGCCTCCCCTGTTTGCGGTCTCCCTAAAAAATATGAGCCATCGGCCGCCAATATGCCCGCCGGGGCTTGACATTTGGGCGCTGGCCGCTATACTGGGAGCTGGACATAAAAACAGGGGCGCTGAAAAGCTGAGATCCGCACCTGAGCGGAGTACCCTCGAACCTGATCCGGGTAATGCCGGCGTAGGTAGTTTGCGGAAAGGTCCACCCTCTTCACAAACGAAGCCCATGCGCCTGCCTTTTTGTGCGGGTGCATTTGTTTTTGTGTACTATTATCTGAGAAGAGGAATCTCCCATGTCAAAAACCTATTCCAAGACCCGCATTCTTGTGGAGTGCGCCCTGATGATCGCCATTGGCACCGTGCTGAGCAACATCAAGTTCTTCACCCTGCCCAACGGCGGCAGCGTTACCCTGCTGAGCATGCTGCCCTTTGTGCTGGTCTCCTTCCGCCACGGCGTGAAGTGGGGCCTGTTCACCGGCTTTGTCAACGGCTGCCTGCAGATGCTGCTGGGCTTCTGGGCACCCCCGACCCCGACCTTCCTGTATTTCCTGGGTGAAGTCCTGCTGGACTACCTGGTGGCCTTTATGGCGCTGGGCACTGCCGAGTTCTTTGCCCGTCCCTTCAAGAACCGGATGGTCGGCGTGGCCGTGGGCACCTTTATGGCAGGTTTCCTGCGTTTTATGTGCAGCTTCCTGTCCGGTGTGCTGGTCTGGGGCAACCTGAACGAAGGCCTGTCCGCCTGGACTTACAGCCTGGTGTACAACGGCAGTTACATGCTGCCCGAGACCCTGCTGACCATGGTGGCCGCCGTTCTGCTCTGCCGCGTGGCTCCGCAGATCTTTGACCGCCAGCACGCAAAGGGTTGACCCATCCTCACTTTGTTCCGCGCCCTGCCCGGCTCTGTGCCCGGCAGGGCTTTTTTGTTATTGCAAACTTTTTCAAATTGGGTGTTGACAACCGCCCGCCCGGCTGGTATAATAACTCACGTCGCAGGACACAAACCGAATATGTGGGGGATTAGCTCAGCTGGGAGAGCGCTTGCATGGCATGCAAGAGGTCAGCGGTTCGATCCCGCTATTCTCCACCAAAAAAGCACTGTACTTCGTAGGAAGTATGGTGCTTTTCTTTTTCTCAGCCGCAAAAAATGGGGGCTGCACTGCCTTGCCTGCATCGTTTTCAGATGTTTTGCAGGCGGTTCAGTGCAGCCCCCGGGTCATTGGTGCTTCGGCAGGTCAGAAGGTGCCGGTTCAGCTGACGATCTCCAGCATCTGCCCGAACACCTCTTCCATCTGGCGCACCAGCGTGAACTGGGTGCGGGCGCGGTCAAGGTTGTGGTCGGGGCGGGCGGTGTGGAAATAGTGATCGCCCTCCAGATAGTCGGTCAGAAAGCGGATGCCGCACTCCAGCGTCATCAGCTTGGCACCCCAGGCAAGGCTCTTTTTCTCCGCAGGGCTCATGGAAGCCCCGGCGGTGGAGAGATACCCCTTGGCGAACACCTCGTACAGGTGCAGGTCAAAGTGGACCTTGCTCTGGTCGGGCTCGTCCTCGGCGCAGTCGTTGGCACCGGTGCGGATGGAGTCTCCGAAATCGTAGGCCGACAGACCCGGCATCACGGTGTCAAGGTCAATGACACAGATGCCCTTTCCGGTGGCGGCATCGATCAGGACGTTGTTGATCTTGGTGTCGTTGTGGGTGACACGCAGCGGGATCTCACCGGCTGCCAGCAGATCCAGCAGGGCGTGGCAATCCTTTTCCCGCGCATGGATGAAGGCGACCTCCGGTGCAATGTCCTTGGCACGGCCCAGCGCATCGGCGGCAAGGGCTTTTTCAAAGTTTGCATAGCGGTTGGGCGTGTCGTGGAAGCGGGCAATGGTTTCGTGGAGGGTGGAGGCCGGATAATCTGCCAGCTGGTTCTGGAATTTGCCCAAGGTCTCGGCAACAGTGCGGAAGTCGGCCTCGCTGCCCACCTGCTGCAGGCAGATGGTGTCCTCTACAAAGTCGTAGGCACGCCACGCGCCGCCCTCGGTATCCAGATGGCAGGCCGCACCGGACAGGGTGGGGATCACGTTCAGGGTCTCCCGTGCCGGGTCGCCGCCTGCGGCAAGGATCTTCTCCCGCAGATGCCGGGTCACGCCGCAGACATTCTCCATCAGGCCCACCGGGTCGGTAAAGGTGTCGGTGTTGATGCGCTGTAAGATAAAGCGCTTGGAGTGGTCCTCCCGCCAGACCACGAAGGTATCGTTGATGTGGCCTTCGCCGTAGTGACTGGCATCGCAGACCACCGGCCCGCCAAAATCAAAGGCATTTGCGGCGGCGCGGAGAATGGATTCGGTAACAGGTTTCATTTTGGGTTCCTCATTTCTTATCCTTCATGCCGTTTGGCAGGTGCAGGGCGTTGTCCCTGCCGCACCTGACGGCGGTATTCGTTGGGGGTCAGGCCTTCCGCCTTGCGGAAGCACTGCGAAAAGTAGCTGGGGGAGGAAAATCCCATCAGCTCGCTGATCTGCGCCAGACTGTAACCAGTGTTTCCCAGCATATATTTGCTCTCCTCAATGCGGCGGCGGTTCAGGTAGGTGATGGGAGAAATGCCGTACGCCTTCTGGAAGGTGTGGGCCAGATAATATTTGTTGATGTGGGCAACCTCGGCAAGGGTATCAAGGGAGATGTCCTCCCGGTAGTTGTTGTCCAGATACCGCTTGATCTCCACGCATTCCCGGTTGTCAGAGCGGGGGGATTCTTCCACCTGCAAAGAGAGGGTGGTGCACCGCACCAGCCAGATGAGCAGGACTTCCAGCAGGTCCTGGCAGACGGTCTCGCAGCCGTCCAGACTGCGGTCTGCCTCAGCCAGCAGCATGTGCAGCAGCGTTACCATCCGCTCCCGGTTTTCCCGGCAGTTGAAGATGGCGTAGGTGGAATCGGCTTTGCCGAACAGGATCTCGATGCCCGAAACGCCCAGCACGATGTATTCCAGAGGCGAGGCGTTCAGGCTCAGCTCGGTGTGCTCCACCTGCGGGTTGACGATGACCATATCATCCGGCTTGACCGGGAACAGCTGCCCGCTGAGCAGAAACTGCCCCTCGCCGCTGAGGCAGTAGAACAGCTCCGTGCAGGAATGGGTGTGGACCGTGCTGTTCCAGTCGCCGCCGAATCTGCTCTTGCTGATGTACAGCAGCCGGAAGGATTCCCGTGGAGCGGGAGCGTGGCGGATATCAAAGCGCTCGGTACTCATAAAAGGCTCCTTTTGAAGCAGACGCAAAAAGTATAAAAATAAAAGCAAGATACTAAAAATAAAATGCGAAAAACGCCGCACTGCTTCGTGCATTTTTTCTCATTATAGGAGCAAATAAGAAAAAAAGCAAGTCTTGTTTTTAGGTATGGTAAATATTTTCCTCTGCACAGAAAGACGAAAATATGTCAAATTGGTTACAAGCAGGGAAAATGTACCAAAACAATGCCGCAAAATTTAGTGCTTTTGCTAAAGAAAATGATAAAAGAGCAATATTTCTAAAAAATGAAACAACAAAGACCTTGTTGGAAACTGTAAAAACCTCTATATTGGGGTCAGAAAAAAACACAGCCCCGCGGGCAAAACCTGTTTGCTCCGGCTGTGCATGAATGGAACTTTATGATGGAGGACACATTATGAAACGTATTTCTCGTCGCAATTTCCTGAAAGTGGCCGGTGTGGGTGCCGCTGCACTGGGTCTGGCTGCCTGCGGCGGTTCTTCCAGCTCCACAGCTTCCAGCACGGCTTCTTCCGCTGCTGCATCTGCCGCTCCCGCTGAGGACGTGACCATCAAGGTCGCCGCCATCGAGACCGGCTATGGCGCTGATATGTGGAAGAAGGTCACCGAGGCCTTTACCGCCCAGACCGGCATCAAGGTGGAGCTGACCACCGACAAGAAGCTGGAGGATGTCATCGGACCTTCCATGCAGGGCGGCGATTACCCCGACGTGGTCCACCTGGCTACCGGCCGTGAGGCTGCCCTGACCGAGCAGTTCATCAAGGGCAACCTGATCGCGGACATCACCGACGTGCTGAGCATGACCGTGCCCGGCGAGAGCAAGAAGGTGAGCGAGAAGATCGCCGGCGGCTTTACCGACACCTCCCTGACCAACCCCTACGGCGACGGCAAGACCTATCTGGCTCCCATGTTCTACAGCCCCTGCGGCCTGTTCTACAACGCCGGTTTCCTGAAGGAAAAGGGCTGGGACGTGCCCACCACCTGGGACGAGATGTGGGAACTGGGCGACAAGGCTGCCGCTGAGGGTACCTACCTGTTCACCTACCCCACCACCGGCTACTTTGATGCATTCTTCTATGCTCTGATGTATGCCGCCGGCGGCCCGGAGTTCTTCAACAAGGCCACCCACTATGAGGAAGGCATCTGGGATACCCCGGAGGCAAAGACCTGCTTTGATATCGTCAACAAGCTGGCTTCCTACACCAACCCCATTACCCCTGCACAGGCCAACGATCAGGACTTTACCCAGAACCAGCAGCTGGTGCTGGACAACAAGGCTCTGTTCATGCCCAACGGCACCTGGATCGTGGGTGAGATGGCAGAGGCTCCCCGTGCCGATGGCTTTGAGTGGGGCATGACCGCCCTGCCCGCTGTCAAGGCCGGCGGCGACCAGTACAGCTACACCTGGTTCGAGCAGGCATGGATCCCGGCCGGTGCCGAGCATCTGGATGCCGCCAAGCAGTTCGTGGCTTACCTGTACAGCGACGAAGCCTGCAAGCTGTTTGCCGAGAGCGGTGCTATCCAGCCTGTGCTGGGCATCGCCGACAGTCTGGAAGGCGACAACAAGATGTTCTACTCCATCTACGACAACGGCGCAAAGGCCGCTATGGGCAACTTTGCAGCCTTCAGCGCCATCCCCGGCGTGGAGGTCCGCACCGTGTTCTTTGACCCCGTCAACTCTCTGGTGTCCGGCAGCATGACCGAGCAGCAGTGGATCGACGGCATCAAGTCCGCCAGCGACCAGATGCGTGCCAATATCGTTGAGTAATTAAACCCTGCCCAGCGGGGGCGGTTTTGACCGCCTCCGCTTTTTGTGGTTTTCGGGTTCCGATAGAAAGGAGCGGTTTGTCTATGAGATCTGACAAAAGCCGCAGACGGTTCGTTTTTCTCTGCGTGGCACCGGCCACGATCCTGTTCTTTCTCTTTATGATCCTGCCCACCCTCAACGTGTTCCGCATGAGCCTGTATGAGCGCGGTGCCTACTCGCCCAACGAGACCTTTGTGGGCCTGAAGAATTTCCAGCACCTGCTCAAGGATGCCCAGTTCATCCGCTCCATGCAGAATATGATCCTGCTGGTGGTGGTGGTGACCATCGTCACCTTTGCCTTTGCGCTGGTGTTTGCAGCCATTCTGACCCGGGAAAAGATCAAGGGGCAGAATTTCTTCCGGGTCATCTTCTACATCCCCAACATCCTGTCGGTGGTCGTCATCTCCGGCATCTTCTCGGCCATCTATAAGCCGGAAAACGGTATGCTGAACAGCATCATCGGCCTGTTCCGGGATATGACAGACCCCATCCTCTGGAAGGGCGAAAAGCTGGTCATCCCCTCCATCATCCTCGCCATGGTCTGGCAGGCCGTGGGCTATTACATGGTCATGTATATGGCTTCCATGTCCTCGGTGCCCGCCAGCCTGTACGAGAGCGCCAATCTGGACGGTGCGGGCCGCCTGACCCAGTTCTTCCAGATCACCATCCCCCTCATCTGGACCAACATCCGCACCACCCTGACCTTCTTCATCATCTCCACCATCAACATGGCCTTCCTCTTTGTCAAGGCCATGACCAGCGGCGGGCCCAACGGTGCTTCGGATGTGGCGCTGAGCTATATGTACAGCCAGAAGGACGCGGGCCTGTATGGCTACAGCATGGCCATTGGCGTGGTCATTTTCCTGTTCTCGTTTGCACTGTCCGCCTGTGTCAACAAGGCCACCGACCGCGATCCGCTGGAATTCTAAGGAGGGAAGAAGATGCAGAATACCACCGAAAGATCTTCCCGCTCGGCGGAAGGTCTCTACAAGTTCTTTATCTATTTTGTGCTGGTCCTGCTGGCGGTGATCATCATCGTGCCGGTGGCATGGGTATTCATGGCCTCCATCAAGCAGAACGCGGAGTTCTACGGCAACCCGTGGGCGCTGCCTGCCGGGTTCTACTGGCAGAACTTTGTCAATGCGTGGAACGGAGCCAAGATGGGCGAGTATATGCTCAACTCTGTCATCGTGACCGCATTGGCACTGGTGCTGCTGCTGGTCATTGCGCTGCCTGCCGCCTACTGCCTGTCCCGCTTCCGGTTCAAGGGCCGCAAACTGCTGAACACCCTGTTCATGGCAGGCCTGTTCATCAATGTCAACTACATCGTGGTGCCCATCTTCCTGATGCTGCGGGACGGCGATGTCTGGCTGAAGAGCCACTTTGGCAGCAGCTTCCTGCTGAACAATCTGGTGGTGCTGGCGGTGGTGTACGCAGCCACGGCCCTGCCTTTTACCATCTATCTGCTTTCGGGCTATTTTGCCACCCTGCCCCATGATTTTGAGGAGGCTGCCTACATCGACGGTGCAAGCTACTTCTCCACCATGACCCGTATCATCTTCCCCATGGCAAAGCCCTCCATCATCACCATCATCCTGTTCAACTTCCTGTCCTTCTGGAACGAGTACATCATTTCCATGACGCTGATGAGCTCCACCAGCGCGCCCCGCACTCTGCCGGTGGGCCTTTTGAATCTGATGCAGGCCCAGCAGAGCGCGGCCCAGTACGGCACCATGTATGCCGGTCTGGTGCTGGTGATGCTGCCCACCCTGATCCTGTACATCTGCGTGCAGAAGCAGCTGACACAGGGTATGACCGTGGGCGGTCTGAAAGGGTAAGGTGACAAACGATGAAAGCATTCTGGAAAAATCATCCCGCCCTGCGCATGGTGCTGATGCTGGTGCTGTTCGTGCTGTCCATCGCGCTGGTGACAGCAGGCTGGAAAATGACCGGGCAGCTGGCCGGTCTTGGCATCATGCTTTTGGGGGTGGCGCTGCTGCTGGCTGTGCTGGCGCTCTATAACGCCCCCTATCGGGATTGAGGAGAAGAGAGGTAAAGGAGAATTCCTATGGAAGAAAATAGAATGACCGGGCGCGTAACGATCCCGACCGATCTGGATGTGGTGCCCGAAACGCTGGAGATCCTGAAAAAGTGGGGCGCAGATGCCATCCGCGACTGCGACGGCACCGACTTTCCGCAGGAGCTGAAGGATGCCGACGCAAAAATCTACTCCACCTATTACACCACCCGCAAGGACAACGCGTGGGCCAAAGCGAACCCGGACGAGGTGCAGCAGTGCTACATCATGACCGGCTTCTATACCGCCCCCGGCGACACCGTGACCATCCCTCTGATGAAGGGCATCAGCCCGGAGCTGATGCAGGTGAACACCAACGACGATATCACCCGCTGGTGGGAGGTCATGGACCGCACCACCGGTCAGCCGGTGCCCCCGGCACAGTGGAGCTACGCCGACGGCAGCGTTACCGTGCAGGCCGTGCCGTTCCACGAGTACACCGTCAGCTTCCTGGCCTACCTGATCTGGGACCCGGTGCACATGTACAATGCCACCACCAACGGCTGGACCAACTTTGAGCACCAGATCACCTTTGACGTGCGCCAGCCCAAGACCCACAAGTATTCCATGGAGCGGCTGCGGAAGTTCATTGCAGACCACCCCTATGTCAACGTCATCCGTTACACCACCTTCTTCCACCAGTTCACCCTCATCTTCGACGAGCTGAAGCGGGAGAAGTTTGTGGACTGGTACGGCTACTCCGCCTCGGTCAGCCCCTATATCCTGGAGCAGTTCGAGCAGGAGGTGGGCTATAAGTTCCGCCCGGAGTATATCATCGATCAGGGCTACTACAACAACCAGTACCGTGTGCCCAGCAAGGAATTCCGGGATTTTCAGGCCTTCCAGCGCCGGGAGGTGGCAAAGCTTGCCAAGGAGATGGTAGACATCACCCACGAGTGTGGGTGTGAGGCCATGATGTTTCTGGGGGACCACTGGATCGGCACCGAGCCCTTTATGCCGGAGTTCAAGACCATCGGTCTGGATGCCGTGGTGGGCAGCGTGGGCAACGGCTCCACCCTGCGCCTGATCTCGGACATCGAGGGCGTAAAGTACACGGAGGGGCGCTTTTTGCCCTACTTCTTCCCGGACACCTTCCACGAGGGCGGCGACCCGGTGCGGGAGGCCAAGGAAAACTGGGTCACGGCCCGCCGCGCCATCCTGCGCAAGCCCATCGACCGCATCGGCTACGGCGGCTACCTGAAGCTGGCCCTGCAGTTCCCGGAGTTCGTGGACTATGTGGAGAGCGTCTGCAGCGAGTTCCGTGAGCTGTATGAGAACATCAAGGGCACCACGCCCTATTGCGTCAAGCGGGTGGCCGTGCTGAACTGCTGGGGCAAGATGCGGGCCTGGGGCTGCCACATGGTGCACCACGCCCTTTACTACAAGCAGAACTACAGCTATTCCGGTGTCATCGAAATGCTGTCCGGCGCGCCCTTTGACGTGAAGTTCATCAGCTTTGAGGACATCAAGAACGACCCCGCCCTGCTGGATGAGCTGGATGTCATCATCAATGTGGGCGATGCCGACACCGCACACACCGGCGGCATCTGGTGGGAGGACCCGGAGATCTCCTCCGCCATCCGGAAGTTCGTCTGGAACGGCGGCGGCCTCATCGGCGTGGGTGAGCCCTCCGGCCATGCCTATCAGGGCCACATTCTCCAGCTGGCCAGCGTGCTGGGCGTGGAGGAGGAAAACGGCTTCACCCTCAACTACGACAAGTACAATTGGGACGAGCACCCGGACCACTTCATCCTGCAGGATGCCGACCAGCCCATCGACTTTGGCGAGGGCAAGAAGAACATCTACGCCCTCGAGGGTACCGAGGTGCTGGTGCAGCGCGACAAGGAAGTGCAGATGGCTGCCCACGACTTCGGCAAGGGCCGTGCGGTGTACATCAGCGGTGTGCCCTACAGCTTTGCCAACAGCCGCACCCTGTACCGTGCCATCCTGTGGAGCGCCCACAGCGAGGAGGAGTTGCACACCTGGTTCAGCTCCAACTACAATGTTGAAGTGCACGCCTACGTGAAAAATGGCAAGTACTGCGTGGTGAACAACACCTACGAGCCGCAGGACACCACGGTCTACACCACCGATGGAAACCATTTCGACCTGCATCTGGAAGCCAACGAGATCAAGTGGTATGAGATCTGAGTTCTCAGTTTCATAAGCAAACACCCCTCTGCATTCCGAAAGGAGCGCAGAGGGGTGTTTGTGTATCCGGGCGGCTCAGCGGGGCGAACCCAGACGGTATTTGAAATCGTGGTAGCCGAAGCGGGCCAGCGGCTGGGTGGTGCCGTTTTCATGCAGTACCCAGATATCCGGCAGGGGCATCCCGTTGAAGGTGTTGTTCTTGCAGGTGGAATAGATGGCCATGTCGCCGAAGATGAGCCGGCTGCCCTCGGTGAGGGGGGCGGCAAAGCTGTAATCGCCCACCACGTCCCCGGCAAGGCAGGTGGGGCCGCCCAGCCGGAAGGTGCAGGGCTTTTCCCCCGGCTCGCCCGCGTCCAGCAGGGGCGGGCGGTAGGGCATCTCGATGACATCCGGCGTGTGGCAGGCTGCGGACATGTCCAGAATGGCAAGATGTGTCTCGCCGTTCTGCAGGGTGTCCAGCACCGTGGTGACGAGGTAACCTGCGTTCAACGCCCAGGCCTCGCCCGGTTCCAGATACACCTGCACGCCGTACTTTTCCTGCGTCCCGGTGATGCACTTTTCCAGCGTGGCAAGGTCGTAATCCGGGCGGGTGATGTGGTGCCCGCCGCCAAAGTTGAGCCACTTCATCCGGGGCAGCAGGTCACCGAATTTCGCTTCCAGCGCGGGCAGGGTGGCCGCCAGCGCGTCGGAATCCTGCTCGCACAGGGTGTGGAAGTGCAGGCCGTCCAGCAGGTCGGGCAGGTCAGGGTGCTGCGCCGCGGCGGCATCCCACTGGGCACGGGTGGTGCCCAGACGGCTGCCCGGGGCGCAGGGGTCATAGATCTCGTGCCCCTCCTGGGTGGAGTACTCGGGATTCACCCGCAGGCCCACGCTCTTGCCCGCCGCCTTTGCGGCCGGGCCGAACTTTGCCAGCTGGTGGGGCGAGTTGAACACGATGTGGTCAGCGTATTGCAGCAGCTCCTCGAACTGGTCGGCCCGGTAGGCGGCGCAGAACACATGGTTCTCCTTCTCCGGCAACTCCTCCCTGCCCAAGCGGCTCTCGTACAGGCCGCTGGCCTCGGTGCCCGCCAGATAGGGGGCCAGCACCGGGTAGAGGTCGTAGTTGGAAAAGGCCTTCTGGGCCAGCAGGATCTTGCAGCCTGTCCGCTGCTGCACGCCCAGCAGGATCTCGCCGTTGCGGCGCAGCCGGGCTTCATCCAGCAGATAGCAGGGGGTGGGCAGGGCAGCCAGTGCAGCCTCAGAGAGGTTCGCCAGCCCCGCAAAGGGCGGGCGGGTGTCGGCCAGCCGCATCAGTCCACCAGAGCCGGGGCGTGGCTCTCGGAGCGGGGCAGGCCGTACTTGTCCAGAGCATCCAGATACGGGTCCGGATCAAACTCTTCCACAGTGTGCACGCCCTTGGTGGTCCACTTGCCGGTCAGCAGCATCAGTGCGCCGCACATGGCAGGCACACCGGTGGTGTAGCTGATGGCCTGAGAGCCGACCTCCTTGTAGCACTCCTGATGGTCGCAGACGTTGTAGATGTAGTAGGTCTTTTCCTTGCCGTCCTTCTTGCCGGTGAAGATGCAGCCGATGTTGGTCTTGCCCTTGGTGCGGGGGCCAAGGCTGGCGGGGTCGGGCAGCAGGGCCTTGAGGAACTGGATGGGCACGATCTCCTGACCGTTGAAGTTGACCGGGGTGGTGGACAGCATGCCCACGTCCTCCAGACAGCGCATGTGGTTGAGGTAGCTCTGGCCGAAGGTCATAAAGAAGCGGATGCGCTTTGCCTCGGGGATGTTCTTGGCCAGAGACTCGATCTCCTCGTGGTGGAGCAGGTACATATCCTTCTGGCCCACCTGATCAAAGTTGTACTCCCGCTTGATGCTCATGGCCGGAATCTCCACCCAGTGGCCGTTCTCCCAGTAGCTGCCGGGGGCGGAGACCTCGCGCAGGTTGATCTCAGGGTTGAAGTTGGTGGCAAAGGCATAGCCGTGGTCGCCGCCGTTGCAGTCCAGAATGTCGATGGTGTCGATGGTGTCGAACTCGTGCTTCTTGGCGTAAGCGCAGTAAGCCTGGGTCACGCCCGGGTCAAAGCCGCTGCCCAGCAGGGCGGTCAGGCCGGCCTCCTCAAACTTTTTGGCGTAAGCCCACTGCCAGCTGTAATCAAAGTAGGCAGAGAAACCGGCCTCCTTGCAGCGCTTCTCGTAAATGGCGCGCCACTCCGGGTCATCGGTGTTCTCAGGCTCGTAGTTGGCGGTGTCCATGTAGTTCACGCCGCAGGCCAGGCAGGCATCCATGATGGTCAGATCCTGATAGGGCAGGGCGATGTTCATCACCAGATCGGGCTGGTAGCTCTTGATGAGGGTGATGACCTCATCCACATGGTCGGCATCCACCTGTGCGGTGGTGATCTTGGTGGTGGTCTTGGGGGCCAGCTCGGCGGCCAGCTTGTCGCACTTTGCCTTGGTGCGGCTGGCGATGCAGATCTCGGTGAACACCTCGGGGACCTGGCAGCACTTGTGGATGGCAACGGAGGCCACGCCGCCGCAGCCGATGATCAGAACTTTGCTCATATCGGTTACTCCTTTATCTGTAAAGTTGTCTTTTTACGGTCTGTCCTTATACCTGAAAGCCCGGCCAGCCCTTGTCCAGCGCGATCAGCAGCTCCCGCAGGACCTTGCAGGCCGTGGCCGTGGAAACGCCGGTGGTGTCCAGCGTGGGGGCCAGCTCGTTGAGGTCCGCACCCACGATGTTGGCCTTGGTCACGGTGCGGATGGCCTCCAGCAGCTGCAAAAAGCTCACGCCGCCGGCCTCCGGGGTGCCGGTGCCGGGGAAGCAGGAGGGGTCCAGGCAGTCGAGGTCGATGGTCAGGTAAACGGGCACCTTGCTGGCACAGAGCTGCTCAGTGAGCTGGGCAAGGCCCGTGAAATCGAACTTGTGCATCTCGGTGTGGGCAGCCGCAAACTCAAACTCGGTGCGGTCGCCGCTGCGGATGCAGAACTGGTGGATGCGCCCGTCGCCGATGAGGTCATGGCAGCGGCGCAGGACACAGGCGTGGCTGAGCTTTGCGCCCAGATAGTCGTCCCGCAGGTCGGCGTGGGCATCAAAGTGGACGATGTGGAGGTCGGGGTACTTTTCTACCATGGCCCGCACGGCACCCAGCGTGACCAGATGCTCGCCGCCCAGCAGGAGCGGGAACTTGCCGTCGTGCAGGATCTCTGCCGCGCGGCTCTGGATGTCGGCCAGTGCGCTCTCGCTGGAGCCGAAGCAGAGCTCCAGATCGCCGCTGTCGAAGATGTCAAAATCGGTCAGGTCGGCGTTCTGGTAGGGGCTGTAAGTCTCCAGACCGTAGCTTTCGTGCCGGATGGCAGCCGGGCCGAACCGGGCCCCCGGGCGGTAGCTGGTGGTGGAATCGTAGGGGGCACCGTACAGCACGATGCTGGCGGCACGGTAGCTGCTGTCGCAGCCGATAAAGGTTTCAACGTTGGGGTAAAGCATCAGTGTTCCTCCACTTCCCGCAGCATCTCCTCCAGAAAAGCCGGCAGGTAGAATGCTCCGATATGCAGTTTGGTGGTGTAGTACCGGGTGCGCATGTTCAGGGCCTTCCAGGCGGTTGCATCCAGATCATCAATGGGGTGGTACTTCTTGCTGGCAAAGCCGAACAGCCAGTAGCCCGCCGCAAAAGTGGGGATGTGGGCCTGATACACCCGGCTGATGGGGAAGGTGGAAGCGATGCGCTTGTGGCTGCGCTGCATGGCGCTGGCATCCTCGGCGTAGAAAGGGCTGCCCTGCTGGTTGACCATGATGCCGTCCTCTTTCAGGGCGTTGAAGCAGCTGCCGTAGAACTCGCGGGTGAACAGGCCCTCGCTGGGGCCGAAGGGGTCGGAGGAGTCCACGATGATGAGGTCGTATTCCTCCTCGCACTGGCGGATGAACTTGAGAGCGTTCTCAAAATAGATGTGCACCCGGCGGTCATCCATCCGGCAGGCGTTGCCGGGCAGGTAGGCGCGGCAGGCTTCCACCACCTGGGGGTCCATCTCCACCAGGTCGATGCGCTCCACCCGGTCGTAGCGGGTCAGCTCCCGCACCACGCCGCCGTCGCCTGCGCCGATGACAAGGATATCTTTTGCCTCCCGGTGCACGGCCATGGGCACATGGACGATCATCTCGTCGTAGATGAACTCGTCCCGCTCGGTCAGCATCACATTGCCGTCCAGTGTGAGCACCCGGCCAAACTCGGGCGTTTCAAAAATATCAATGCGCTGATAATCGCTCTGCTTGGAGTAGAGCTGCTTGTTCACCCGGATGCTGTGCTTCACATCGGGGGTGTGAAATTCCGAAAACCAAAACTCCATCTGCTTTCCCTCCTTATGCCAGAACGTTCAGGTGCAAAATATCAGGGTCCTCGGGGCCGGTCATGCTGCAGCCCTTGGCCTTGGCGTACTCGATATAGTTCAGGATCTCCTTGGTGATGCGCTCGCCGGGGGCCAGAATGGGGATGCCCGGCGGGTAGCACATGACGAACTCGCTGCAGACCATGCCCTCGGTCTCCCGCAGGGGCAGGCTCTTTTTGGGGGCATAGAAGGCCTCCTGCGGGCTGGCAGCCACCACGGGGTCGATGTATTCCTGGCTCAGCAGGCCGGTGCCGTCGGTGTGGTAGCGGCGCTTGATCTCGGCCAGAGCGCTGACCAGCCGCTCGATCTCCTGGGGGCGGTCGCCGATGGAGAGGTAGGCCAGGATGTTGCCGATGTCGCCGAACTCGATCTGGATGTCGTACTCGTCCCGCAGGATGTCGTAGACCTCGATGCCGGCAAGGCCGATGTCCAGCGTGTGGACGCTGAGCTTGGTGGTGTCAAAGTCAAAGACAGAGTTGCCGTTGCACAGCTCCTTGCCAAAGGCGTAGTAGCCGCCCACGGCGTTGATCTCTTCCCGGGCGTACTCGGCCATATCCGCCACCTGATGGAACACCTGCCGCCCCCGCAGGGCAAGGTTGCGGCGGGAGATGTCCAGACTGGACATGAGCAGGTAGCTGCCGGAGGTGGTCTGGGTCAGGTTGATGATCTGCCGCACATAGCCCTGATGCACATTGGGCCCGATGAGCAGCAGACTGCTCTGGGTCAGGCTGCCGCCACTCTTGTGCATGGAGACCGAGGCCATATCGGCCCCCGCTGCCATAGCGGAAACGGGCAGGCCGTTGCCAAAGTAAAAGTGAGTGCCGTGGGCCTCGTCGGCCAGGCAGAGCATCCCGGCCTCGTGGGCCATCTTCACGATGGCGCGCAGGTCGGAACAGATGCCGTAGTAGGTGGGGTTGTTCACCAGAACGGCCACGGCGTTGGGGTGCTCCTTGATGGCCTTGGCCACCTGCTCCCGCTTCATGCCCAGCGAGATGCCCAGCCGCTTGTCCACCTCGGGATTCACATAGACCGGGACCGCGCCGCAGAGCACCAGTGCGTTCAGTACACTGCGGTGCACATTGCGGGGCAGGATGATCTCATCGCCCCGCTTGCAGGCTGTCAGCACCATGCTCTGCACAGAGCTGGTGGTGCCGCCCACCATTAAAAAGGCGTGGGCTGCGCCAAAGGCATCGGCGGCCAGCTCCTCAGCCTCCCGGATGACCGATACCGGGTGGCAGAGATTATCCAGCGGCTTCATGCTGTTCACGTCCACACCCACGCACTGCTGGCCCAGAAAGGCCGTCAGCTCCGGGTTGCCGCGGCCCCGCTTGTGGCCGGGCACATCAAAAGGTACCACACGCATCTGCCGGAACTGCTCCAGCGCCTCGTAAATGGGCGCGCGACGCTGATCCAGCCGGAACCGTGTACGGTTCTCACTCATCTTTTCTCCTCCGTCCCTGGTTCCGGCGCAGCAAAAAAGCGCAGGCCCACCACACTGGTGCAGACCTGCGCTTGAAAAAGCGTTCTGAACATGCAGACAAAGCCCCCGGTGACACTGGGGAAAACCTCCGCATGGTTCAAAAAGACGGGATGACGAGAGTCTATATAGCAATTACACTTTTACTACTCTTATTGACCGTTTCACAAGTCTGCGCACGTTCTGCGCAATTTCATGGCTGTAAAGGAACCAACTTATAAAATTTGAGCTTTCAACTCAATCAATAATGGCAGCTTGCGCCGCCGGTCGGCAGTGGACCCGGCTGTCCGTATGGCCTTAGCCCCGATGGGCGGTCCCAGGTAAATTGCTTTGAAAAGACTCCGACATGCTTTGTCTCTCAAAATCAAATGTTATCTTATCATGCCGGTTTCACGCTGTCAATCCTTTTTTGAAAAAATGTAAAAAAGGAATGAAAAAACACAGATTCTGGAGAAGGCGGCGGGAAGCGGGCAGACCAGACGGATTCGATGTTTTCCGACACGCTTTGGCGGCGCAGATGGGGCAATTCTGCGTGAAAGGGGGTGTTTCGCGCGTGAAAGGCAGGTGCAGGGGGCGGAAAAATGTGGTACAATCAAGTTGCAAGGGGGGAGCGTAGCGATGGAGCTGCGGATCGCGATCGTTGAAGACCAGAAGTTTGAAGCCCAGCGGCTGGAGCGGCTGCTGCGGCAGACGTGGGAGGATCCTGTCGTCTGCGACCTGTACGAGAGCGGCGACGCATTTTTGCACAGAGCCGCCGCCGGGCCGTATGCTGTGGTGTTTCTGGATATCTGCATGGAGGGCACGAACGGCATCGGGACGGCCCGGCAGCTGCGGGAAAAGGACCCGCATCTCCTCATCGTCTTTGTGACCTCGTCGCCGGAATACGTGTGGGAAGCCTTTCCGGTGCATCCGTTCGATTATCTGCTCAAGCCGTATAAAGAGGAAAAGATCCGGCAGCTGACCGCCGAACTGCGGCGGGTGCTCTGCCGCCAGGAGCCGGAGCTGGAGGTGCGCATCGCACGCCAGACCGTGCAGCTGCCGCTGAATAAGATCCTGTATGCGGAATCCCAGAACCACTTCGTCCGGATCGTGACCGACGACGGCGAATGCCGGGCCGCTGCCACCTTTGCGCAGGTGGAGCAGCAGCTGGAGACGCAGGAGAACTTTCTTGTCTGCAACCGGGGCCTGCTGCTGAACATGGATAAGGTGCTGCGGTTCGAGGGCGACTGCATCGAGATGCTGGACGGTGCCCGGCTGCCCGTCCGCCTGAAGGATAAAAACAGCCTGTTTGCGCAATTCACACAATATCAATTCCGCCACATGCAGCGGGAGTTCTGAGAGGAGAAAAACGCCGTGGATGCTGTGTTGTTCGGACGCTACTTTCTCGAATTTGCATTGTTGTATCCGGGGGCCTATCTCTGCCTGGCCCCGCTGCGGGACCACCTGAAGGCCCCAAAAACGACCTGCTGGATCGCGGGCGGTGCCCTCACGGCGCTGTGCCTTGGGTGTGCAGCACTGTGCACGATCTTTGAACTGCCCAGCAACGTTTTCCTGCTCCCCATTCTCATCGTCTCGTTCTGGCTGCTGCGATGGCGGACGGAGGGAGTGACCGTCAGCCAGACGGCCTTCCTGTTCTCGGTCTCCGCTGTCATGCTGGCGGTCTGTTCGCTGATGGCCGTGGTGCTGAACGCCCGCGCCGAGACCGGCAACCAGCAGGAGGCCAATCTGGTCTCCACAGCGCTGCTGGCGCTGTGTCTCTCGGCGGTGCTGAGCGTCCTCTTCCATTTCACGGCCGTCCGATGGAGCGCATGGCTCTTGCAGGAATACCACGGCGAAGCGTTCTGGCAGTCGGCGTGGCCGCTGCCGGCCATCTATGCGGCCTTCCTCATCTTCTGCATCCCGCTGGACCCGTCGGTCGTCCTGCTCAACCGGATCATGATCATTGCGGTGCTGGCGGTGTCCATCTCGCTGCTGGGCATCTTCCTGCTGCTGTACGAGATGTACCGGGTGGCGCAGGAGTACACCCGGAACACCCAGTTGGACCGGGAAAACCAGCTGCTGGGCGTGGAATCCCGCCGTTATATGGAGCTGCGGGAATACATGGAGCAGACCCGCAGCCTGCGGCATGATTTCCGCCAGCACCTGCACGTCATCTCCGGCCTGACCGAGGCCGGGCAGCTGGACGAGCTGAAACACTACCTCAGCCAGTACGAGAGCGAGCTCAGCGAGGCCCGCCCCACCCTGTGCGCCAACCCCGCAGTGGATGCGCTGGCGGGCCACTACGACCACGAGGCCCGGCAGAAGGGGGTGCCCATCGAATGGAAGCTGGAGCTGCCCGTTCTGCTGCCCATGCCGGAAGCCGACCTGTGCATGATCCTGGGCAACCTGCTGGAAAATGCGCTCGACGCCAGCCGGAAGCTGACGCCGGACCAGCGGCAGATCCGGGTGATGGCCCGGATGCTCAGCCCGGCCATGCTGGGCATCGTGGTGGAGAACCGCTACGACGGTGTGCTGAAAAAGCAGAGCGGCATCCTGCACTCCACCAAGCACGAGGGGATCGGCATCGGGCTGGTCTCCATCGAGACCGCCGTCCGCAAGTACAACGGCGATCTGACCGTAGAAACGAAGAACAACGTCTTCCGAGCCAATGTGCTCCTGAATTTATAACGAATCGACAACGCATCAATGGAAAATTGGAGGATCGACACGATGAAAATGACACGACGCAGCTTTCTCAGCGCATCTGCATTCACCCTGCTGGCCTGCGGCCTTGCACCTGCCGCCCATGCGGAGGAGACCAACAGCCTGTTGACCGGGCTGCTGGGCAGCAAGGCGGAGACCGCCCTTCCGCCCAAGCCTCTGACCGCCAAGGTCGTGGATGCCAACCCCTTTATGGGCTTCAGCGAGTCCAACATCCACCACGACTGCTACAACACCGACTCCACAGATGCCGTGCTGCCCATCGGCATCTGCCCGGAAGTCAATGTAGCGATGGAAAAGGTCAACCCCAATGCCTCTCCGGCCATCTTCTTTGACAATTTCGACAACCCCATCAGCCCGTTCCTGGGCGGCCTCGCCATCCGGGACCTGGATGCGGAAGAGGTGACCACGCGGGGCTTCTTTTCGCCCACCAGGCACGACGGCGGCGGGTATGTCATCCAGAGCTCCTATTCGTTCGTGGACGGGCGGAACCTCATCGTCTGCCCCACCAGCCACAACCACGTCCTGATGCTCCGCGCCGCCGACGAGAACGGCACCCCGCTGCCGGTGTTCGAAAAGATGCTGGACATCGACATCAAGGCCGCAGCCGAAAAGGTGCTGGGCAGAACGCTGGACCAGAAGCTCCTTTCCGTCGTCTTTGACTACGAGGGCAACCTCTGGTTCGTGACGGGCGGTTTCCGCATCTACCCCAGCCGGGGCCAGCAGGGCGCGATGGGCTATGTCTCCCATGCCGCCATCGAGGCCATCCTGGCGGGCGGCACGGCCGACCTCGACCACGAAGTCCACGTCTATGCGCCCATCGCCGGGGAAGGTGCCGAAAACGGCATCGCCGCCTGCAAGGAAGGCGCGGTCATCCTGACGAACCTGGCCTGCTACCTGCTGCGGGCCAACAACGGCGTGGAGGTCGTCTGGCACACCGGCTACAACAGCGTGGGTGCCAAGGACAGCCATGAGGGCGACGCCACCACCGGCGGCGGTCTGGCCTGGGGCAGCGGCTGCTCGCCCTCCCTCAGCCGGGACCTGGTCTTCTTCACCGACAATCTGGACACCGTGAGCCTGCTGGCGCTGGATATCCACACCGGTGCCATCGTGGCCAGTCTGCCCGTCATCGACGAACTGCCCGCCAATATGCCGGTCTCGGTGGAAAACTCTGCCATCGTCTACGACCACGGCACCGGCACCATCAGCACCATCGTCTGCAACTGGTTCGGCGCCGGCAGCCCGAACCTCGCCAAACCCGACAACGATTCCTCCATCCAGAGCTACGAGAACATCTACGACCGCAACTGGCTGATGAAGGGCAACAGCATGATCATGCCAGGCATCGAGCGGGTGGATACCATCCGGACCGACGACGGCTGGACCATGAAGAGCGTCTGGTGCCGCGACGACCTCAGCGACACCTCCATGATGAAGCTCTCCACGGCCACCGGTTATATTTACGGCTTCGTGCAGGATGTGGACAGCGGTATGTGGCAGTACATCGTGCTGGATTTTGAGACGGGCAGGACCGTGCTCACCGTGGACGTCGCGTCGCTGTACGGCTACAACAACATGGCCATCGGCATGTATGCCGGGCGGGACGGCAACAAGCTGTACTGCCCCACCGGCTACAAGGAGCTGCTCCGTTTGCAGGACCGCTTCGTCTACCTGCCGGAGATGCCCTACCGCAAGGTGGACCTGGATAAGACCCGCCGCACCGTCGTTTCGGCGGCAGAATTTGCCGCAGCAGGCGGGCAGGGCACCCCGGCGACCTGGCTGCACACCGTCACCTTCGACAACCTCCACCCCCAGACCATTGCCGCCATCCGGGTCAACGGCCTGACCGGCAAGGCCTCCGACTACAAGCTCTACGCCAAGGGCACCGACGGGCAGTATCACGCCTTTACGGGCAGCTGGTCGCTGGAAAATGCCTCCGGTCGTCTCCGCGCGCAGAAGGTGTACGAGATCCGCTTCACCCTGCAGGACGGCGGCGACTTTGACCTGAGCCCGGACGCAAAAGAAGTGACCGCATCCATCCTGCTGGCCCGCTGATCTCCCGAAAGCTGTCTTTCTCTCTTCTCTTTTGAAAACCGCCGTCTGCCTTTGGATTCGTTTGGGCAGACGGCGGTTCTTTTTGGTTGCACTTTGGCGGCAGAGCCTTTGAACGCTGCGTCCGGGAACCCTCGCGGACCGGCCCGAAACGAAAATCAAACAGAAATTTCACGATTTAGGGGTTGTGTTCCGGGGTGTGAAATGGTATGCTTGAGATACTTTGCAGCCTCCTGCGGGAAATTCCAGAGGAAGGGAGCGTCTGATAGAAGATGCAGAAACACACAAAACAGTTGATCGCAGCCGTTGCGCTGCTTCTCATTGCAGCGGTGCCGCTCGCACTGCACATCGCAAACGCAGACCCCACCGACGAGGCTGTGGCCAGCGCTGCGGCCAGCAGTTCGGAAGCGCAGGCAGAAGCGCCGGTGTCCTCCAGTGCGGCCAGTGCCGCAGACTCCACCAGTGAGCCGGAGCCGCAGCCGGAAGAGGAGCCGGACGCATCCTCGGAGGAAGTGGACAGCAGCGCAGAGAGCGGGGACGCAAGTGCGTCCTCGTCCGAAGCAGCCGCTTCCTCGAAGCCCGCATCGAGCCACGCCGCTTCTTCGAAGCCCGCTGCACATTCGGCGGCGTCGTCCCACGCGGCATCGTCCTCGCATTCGGCCGCTTCGTCTCATGCGGCGTCGTCCTCGCATTCGGCGTCGTCTTCGACATCGGCCTCGTCTGGCAGCTCGCATACAACGGAGACCACGGATGCAAAGGTCAATGCGTATGTGCGACGGCTCCGGAACCTGCAAAAACGCAGCAGCAAAAAACTGTATCAGACCGCAAGCAGTGCGTACAGTGAATATATGGAGCACCCCGTAGAAGAACGGAATCTGGCGTTGAAGGTCTCCATCGTGCTGGGGAAGACGATGGAATTGACCAAACTGCAGAGCGAATGCGACAAGGAGTTCAAGGAGATCGTCACGGAGCTGCGCCAATATCTGCGGGAAAATGGTTACGACCAGAGCATTGCAGATGCTGCGGAAAAAGAGTACAAAGAAGAAAAAGATGCGATGATCAAAGAGCTGACGAATGTGACCTACAGCCAGGTGACCGGCAAGGGCGAAGGCGGCAAGTGGCTTCAGGAACACGCGGACATGGGCCAGTAAGACCGAACATCAAACAAACGCGCAGAGCGTGCTTCCCGAAGCGGGGAAAGCGGCTCTGCGCGTTTTTCTGTACCTGGCACTCACAGCAGCTCCGGCAGCTGCCGGAGCACGAAGTGGTTCTTGCGGAAGGTGAGCAGCCCTTCGTCCCGCATCCGGCACAGCTCCTTGGAGAGGGCGCTGCGGTCAAGGTTGAGGTAGTCGGCCAGCTGCTGGCGGTTGAAGGGAAGGTCGAACTCCATGCCGCCCGCCTGAACGGCCTGGCCGGACAGGTAGGTCAGCAGCCGCCCCCGCACGGTCTTGGGGGCGGTGCAGAGGATGCGGCGGGAGAGGGTAAGGTTCTTTTTCATGGAGACACGGAGCAGATTCCGCAGCAGGCGGTCCTGCCAGCTGTGCTCGGCGTGGGGGCGGGCAAGAGCAGCCGTGTCCAGAAACAGCACCTCGCAGTCTGCCGCCGCGAGGACATCCACCATCAGCGGCTCTCCGCAGAACGCATAGGTCTCGGCAAAGGCCTGCCCCTCGCCCACCTCGCTGAGGATGCTTTTGCTGCCCCAGAGGTCGATGCTCTCGATGTGGACGGCACCCCGCAGTACGATGCCGATCTCATGCACGGTGTCGCCGGTGTGGAAGATGGTCTGGCGGCGGGCAAAGGCTTTCCGCCGCAGGCAGCGGCCGCGTTCCATCTGGTCGATGTCGGCCTCGGTCAGGCCCTGAAACAGAAAAATCGAGTGATAGTCCATAAAAATCCCTCTTTGTGGTTACAACAACCGAATCTTTGCTGTCATTATAGTATACTGTGCACAGAAAAAGCAAGGAGGATTCTCTTATGATCCGAAAAATCATTCACATAGACGAGGAAAAGTGCAATGGCTGCGGTGCGTGTGTCACGGCCTGCCACGAAGGGGCCATCGGCCTGGTCAACGGCAAGGCCAAACTCATGCGGGACGATTACTGCGACGGCTTTGGCGACTGCCTGCCCGGCTGCCCCACCGGTGCCATCACCTTTGAAGAGCGCGAGGCTGCGGCGTATGACGAGCAGGCCGTGCTGGAGAACAAGCAGAAAAAGGCCGCTGCCGCTGCTGCCCCGGCACACTCCGGCTGCCCCGGCCACCAGATGCACCAGTTCGACCGCAAAGCGGCACCGGCCTCTGCGGCAGGTACCGCGATGCCCTCCCAGCTGGGCCAGTGGCCCTGCCAGATCAAGCTCGTGCCCGTGAACGCGCCCTACTTCAACGGGGCAAAGCTGCTCATCGCGGCAGACTGCACGGCCTACGCCTATGCGAACATCCATCAGGAGTTCATGCAGGGCAGGATCACCCTCATCGGATGCCCCAAGCTGGACGCCGTGGAGTACAGCGAGAAGCTGACGGCCATCCTCTCCCAGAACGACATCCGGAGCGTGACGGTGCTGCGCATGGAGGTGCCCTGCTGCGGCGGCATCGAACACGCTGCCGTGACGGCTCTGAAGAACAGCGGCAAGTTCATTCCCTGGCAGGTGGTGACCTTCTCCATCGACGGCCGCATCCTGGACCGATAAGATAAAAAGAGAAAGCAAGAGCTGCTGCACGGCGGGTGCAGCAGCTCTTGCTGTTTAAGAGGCGGCTTTCTGAAGCATTTCTGCAAATTTTTCCAGTGCCTGACGGAGCTGGACGAAGTTGTCCACATCGGCGTCGCTCATCCGGGAGGTGGGGGCCACCACGGCAGTCTCAGCGGCGGTAACGGTGCCGCTGAGCGAGATGCGCACTTCGTGTTCGGGGATAGTCAGCAGGATGTGGAGCGGCGTCGTGCCGGAGAACAATTCCTTCAGCGGCAGGCCGACGATGCAGGTGAGGCCGGTCTCCCCGGCGGGCAGCTGGTAGTAGGTGTAGCCGTCCAGCGCCCCGGCGGGTGTGACCTTTTGCAGGGCTCCAAGCCCCAGTGTCAGGTTCGTCATGTCCTGCATCTCCACGGCGGAAAGCTCCACGCCCAGCAGGGAAGCCAGCTGGGTCTGGGAGATGTAGCTGCCCATGGACCAGTTGGGCAGCACCAGCCCGGCCAGAGGGGCCGCAGCCACGATCTCCCCGCGCAGGTAGGTGTAGAGCTGCCCGGCGTCGTACAGCGTCTCGTTCGCGTCGATGTACACCCGCGTGAAGGCGGAACCGCTCTTCTGGGAGGTCAGCGCGAACTGAAATCTGCCGGGCGCATACTGGCCGGAGACGGTGCCCTGCGTGGCCCCGACCTGTTCCAGCACCCCGTACAGCGCAGGCGTCCGGGAAGCCGTGGAGGTGACGGTGTAGCGGAAATCGAAGTCCGCCCCGGCCTGAATGGCCTTGACCTTGCGGGACAGCAGGCCGTACACCGTGCCGCCTGCCGCCAGGCAGAGCGCCAGCAGGCAGAGAACCACCACGAGGGCGGCACGGCCCCGCTTGTTGTTTTTGGGAGCAGTCATGGAAAAACCTCCTTTATTTCGAGCAGGCGTTCACGAACGCATCGAACAGGCTCTGCATGGCGGGATCTGCATCGCTGAGCCACTCCGGGTGCCACTGGACGCCGAGGCAGAACCCTGCGTCCGGCTTTTCGATGGCCTCCACGATGCCGTCCTCGCTCAGCGCGGCGAGGGTGAAGCCGGGGGCGACCCGGTCCACGGCCTGATGGTGCTGGCTGTTGACGAGCACGGTGTCCTGCCCCAAAATGCGGGAAAGCAGGGTGCCCCGGCGGACGGTGACGGTGTGGACTTTGGCCCAGTGGCCGTTGTGCGGCAGATGTTCGAAGGGCTTGATGTCCTGATACAGGTCGCCGCCCAGCACGGCATTCATGACCTGGATGCCCCGGCAGATGCCCAGCACCGGTTTGTCTGCGGCCAGAAAGGCGCGCAGCAGCAGCGGCTCGGCTGCATCGCGGAGAAGATTCGGCTCGCCGCAGGCGGGGATGCGCTCCTGCCCGTAGAACTTTGGGTCCATGTCGCCGCCGCCGGGCAGCAGCAGGCCGTCGCAGGTCAGGGCGTCCTGCACCGCCTGTTCGGGGTCATTCAGCTCGACCCAGCGCATCCCGGCTCCGGCGCGGGCCAGACTTTCCATGTATTTGGATTGTGCCACGGTCGGCTCCGGGTCGGTGCTCATCCGCGGCATGGCGATCACAACACGCATATTCAACTGCCTCATTGTTTGCAGCCGCCGCCCGCGAACGCGGAGTCCGGCTGCCTTTGTAAAAAGCGGGGGATTGCCCGGTCTGCCAGGGGCTCTCCCTTTGAGAGAACGGTCTGCGAAGCGGACGAAGAGGGCAGGTCCGCTGACCGATAAAACAAAAACCCGGAACCATCGGTTCCGGGCATTTTGGCGGAAAGATGGGGATTCGAACCCCAGAACGCTTTTGACACGTTACACGATTT
>ERZ839767.1724-NODE-1724-length-31828-cov-3.079974_pt1 | contig 31828 bp, 16 predicted proteins | sample MGYA00519879_ERZ839767 | MGnify/ENA primary metagenome ERZ839767 (study PRJEB31850, sample SAMEA3708852) | human gut metagenome | biome: human gut; feature: human-associated habitat; material: faeces | place: China | collected 2014 ... | reverse complement strand
AGGCCAGGAACATATATAGCTGGCTACGGCTTTTTTGTAAGTCCACTTCCAGTGCTTTCTTCTCAATAACCAGTTCGTCTACCCGTTTATTGATTTCCAGGTCTTCCAGTTTGTCTTTCATGTTTTTGAGTCGTGCCGAATCCACCAAAGCTGCGTATTCTTTGTGGGATTCATAAGCTTCCTTATATAGATGCAGGCTGTCGAGCATATCTATCTTTTCTTTGAGCGTCGAAACGACATGGTCTGATAAATCGATTTTAAAGTCGGCATTGCGGAAATAATGAATAACGGAGTCGCAATATCGTATGGCCATCGGATAATCGTTGGTTGTACGGTAAAAATTCAGAGCTGTGAAGAAACGGTCATATTCGGCAGAGAAAGCAGCGTCTTCCGGATATTTCCTGTTCAGTTCCATAAAGTGCTGGAAATAAGAAGAGGCTAGGTCTTTTCCAAGCGTCTTTGCCGTAACGGCCAGAGAAGAATAGGCGTTCAGTAAATGCCGTTTGCTGATGTAAGGACGCTTTTTCATCTCTTTCGTTTCTGCATATTCTTTTTGCATTTCCAGATAGCGAAGCGCATAAGTCGCCTGGTCATTCATCGCGCCTGAATAATTCGATTCACCTGAATAGAGGCTCAGAATACTGAACGTATTTAAGCGGAATAAGTAAGAATATTGTAGCGGGATATTTTCCGACAAGTCGATGATCGCTTTAAAACGTGTGCATATACGCTTGTTCCATTCCTCTTCGTTACCCGGTTCGACCCGGTTGCCGTAAGCCATTCCGAGCACATAATTGATCGATATTTTTTCGAGGACCGAAAGATTTTTGTCTGTTTCCAGTTTAAGCCGGTATTGCTCGATCAGTTTCTTCCTGTCTTCTCCTTCGGTATAGAAAACCACGCGTACGTCGATGATTGTCTGCATATAAGTTACCAGAAAATCGCGTGCTTTGCCTTTCAGCTCGCGTTTTGCTTCTTCCATGTAAACGTTTGTGCTGTCTTTGATGTCGTTGTTGACATAAAAGCGGAGAATTTCGGTCAGGGCAGCTTCTTTATAATAATCGTTATCGTTGGCCAGTGCTTCCTTATACAGCTGTTTGGCATAGTCAACCTGTTCTTCCTGCCGGGAGATATCCATCAGGTTTGTCAATGTCTCCAGCTTTTCTTCCGGGGAGGATATTGATTTTAAAGCAACGCTTAAAGCCTCTTTGGTAGCCGTGTTGTCGGCAGCAGCAAAGAGTATATTGCCAAGCATGTATATCAGAATTAAGCAGCGTTTCATTATTTATATAAACATTTAGATGGACTCCTTTTCAAAATAATATTCTTCTTTGTGCAAAGTTAATTGAAAATCAATAAGACTTCGAATTTTATGCCGGTTATTCTTGTTCACACTTCTTATTTTTTATTTAGGGATACTATTTCTATCTTTGCACGATTAAGGTGAGGCTATTAGTCGGAGTATTTATCAATACAAGTTAGTGGGATGGAAAAAGGAGTGTTACACAAGCAAATAAGAGACTTCTTTGTTCGTAATTTTGACGTTCGCCAGGAGAAGGAAGATGAACTCGAAACGGTTGAGTCTATAAGAAAAGGTATTGAGTTTAAAGGTACTAATCTTTGGGTTTTGATCTTTGCAACATTTGTCGCTTCGTTGGGTTTGAATACAAACTCTACGGCGGTGATTATCGGTGCGATGTTAATCTCTCCGCTGATGGGACCTATCATGGGGTTCGGTCTCGGATTGGGCATCTATGATTATGACCTGATCAAGCGGTCTTTCCGTAATTTTGCGACGGCAACGGTGTTCAGTGTGATCACTTCAACCCTGTTCTTTTTGATCTCTCCGATCAGTGAGGCGCAAAGTGAATTGTTGGCGCGTACGCAGCCGACCGTCTATGATGTCCTGATCGCTTTCTTCGGTGGATTGGCCGGTATTGTTGCCAGTTCAACCAAAAGTAAAGGAAATGTGATCCCGGGTGTGGCTATCGCTACGGCGTTGATGCCACCGCTCTGTACGGCCGGTTTCGGATTGGCAAGTGGGAATCTTTATTATTTCTTCGGTGCTTTTTATCTCTATTTTATCAATACGGTGTTTATCAGTCTGGCGACTTTCCTGGTGGTCCGTATACTGAAATATCCAAAGAAGATATTCCTGGATAAACAACGGGAAAAGGTGGTAACACGCTATGTCGGGGTAATTGTTTTTTTCACGATCGTACCGAGTCTTTTCCTGAGCTATAACCTGATCCGTACCAGTTATTTCAATGACCGGGTCGCTAATTTTGTGACGGAAGAACTGGCTTTTCCGAATACACAGATATTGAGTAAAACAGTGACGGATACGAGCGAGAAGAAAGAAGTGAAAGTCGTAATGATCGGTGAAAATGTGCCGGAACCCATGATCGAAATTGCCCGGACCCGGCTTCGCAAATATGGTTTGAAAGATGTCTCTCTGATCGTCCAGCAAGGTTTCGGACAGGAAGCTACCGATATAAACGAACTGAAAAGCATGCTGATGCAGGATCTATATAAAAATAGTGAAGAGGTTCTTCGGGTACAATCCATACAGATCGATTCCTTGAAAAAGACGGTAGACCGGTATAAGAGTGCTTCGCGTATGACTTCGGAGTTGATCCCAGAGATGAAAGTTTTATTCCCGTCTGTTCTTGAAGCCTCTTGTTCGAATACCTATATTGTAAGTACTGACAGCATGAAACAGGACACAGTCATGTTGGTTTACCTAAAAAGCAAAGAGCGTATCAATGAAAAAGAACAGTTAAAGATCCGTGAGTGGCTCGGTGCACGCGTAGATGCGAAAAATATTAAATTACTAATAGAATAAAAAAGAATGAATTTTATGAAGAAGGTGTGGGCAGTTTTACTGCTTCTTGTTGCTGCAGGCCAGGTATATGCCGACGAGGGCATGTGGGTTCTGAAGGAACTTAACAAACAAAATCTGGCTCGAATCAAGGAATTGGGATTTGTCCCGTCCTATCAGCAACTTTACAGTGAAACCGACCCGTGTGTGGCCAATGCTGTTGTTATTTTCGGTGGCGGATGTACCGGTATTACCGTATCGGAAGAAGGATTGATCTTTACTAATCACCATTGTGGTTTCGGTTCTATCCAGCAGTTGAGTAGCGTTGAACATGATTATCTGAAAGACGGTTTCGTTTCTCAGAGTAAGGAAGAAGAGTTGGCCGTTCCGGGACTGAGCGTGCGCTACTTGCGTGAAACGGTTGACGTAAGCGACCGTATCAACGGTGAAATCGCCGGTATTGAAGAAGAATATCTGCGTTTGGCTGCTGCCGATTCTATCGGACAGGTCATCTGCGACTCGATCGGCAATACGGAATTCCAGGCTGCGGATGTAGTTCCTTTCTATAATAATAACAAGTATTTCCTGGTTGTTTACGATGTGTTCAACGACGTTCGTATGGTATTTGCTCCGCCCAGTTCAGTCGGAAAGTTCGGTGGTGACACGGATAACTGGATGTGGCCGCGTCATACAGGCGACTTTTCCGTATTTCGTGTGTATGCCGATGCTGATAACAAACCGGCGGAATACAGCAAAGACAACAAGCCTTACAGCCCTAAATATGTAGCAGAAGTTTCCCTTCAGGGATACCAGGATAAAGATTACGCGATGACAATTGGTTTCCCGGGCAGCACAGACCGTTATTTATCTTCCTGGGGTGTGAAACAGCGTATTGAAGACAGCAACAAGCCTCGTATCGAGGTACGCGGCATCAAACAAGCTATCTGGAAAGATGCTATGTCGGCAAGCGATGAAGTCCGTATCAAATATGCCTCCAAATATGCCGGTAGCTCTAACTACTGGAAGAATTCTATCGGTATGAACCGCGGTCTGGCTAATCTGAACGTGATAGAGCGTAAGAAGGAAGAGGAAGCTGCTTTTGCCGTCTGGGCCGGTCAGACACCTGAACGTAAAGCCAAATACGGCGAAGTGCTGAACCTGTTGGAAAAAGGATATACTTCGACGGATGAATACCGGAAAGTTTCCACTTATCTGTCAGAAGCATTTGTCAGCGGTACTGAAATTGTGCGCCTGGCGCGTATGGTACAGGGTGTGGATATAAACGGTTCTACTCCGGAAGAAATAGACATGGTCCTGAAAGATAAGATCCAGCCGTTCTTTAAAGATTACGATGCCTCCCTTGACCAAAAGGTATTGGCTGCCATGATGAAAGTGGTGAAAGAACGTGTTCCGGCTCAATATCTTCCGGATATCTATCAGAAAGTGGATAAGAAGTATAAAGGTGACTATGCAAAATATGCAGCAGACGTCTTTAAGAAGACTTCGCTTTTGTCGTATGACAAGATCGAGAAGATGCTGAAAGATCCGAAACTGTATGCGAAATTGAAAAAAGATCCGGCAGCCGAACTGAGTTTGTCCACGCTTATCTCTTTGTTCGAGTTGCAGCAGTTTATGGGCGATGCTCATTACGATATTGCCAAAGGCGAACGTCTGTATTTTGCCGGACTGAAGGAAATGTATCCGGAAAAGCCCCTTTCTTCGGATGCGAACTTCACGATGCGTTTAAGCTATGGTTCTATCGGAGGGTATCATCCGTATGATGCAGCCTGGTATGACTATTATTCAACGGAGAAAGGTATCCTGGAAAAAGAAAATCCGGAAGATGATGAGTTCTGGGTTCAACCGGAAATCCTGGACCTGATCCGTAGCAAGGACTTTGGTCAGTATGCCAACGAAAACGGACAGTTGCAGCTTTGCTTCCTGACAAACAATGATATTACCGGCGGTAACTCCGGTAGCCCTGTATTCGATAAGAACGCCCGCCTGATCGGTCTTGCTTTCGACGGAAACTGGGAAGCCATGAGCGGTGACATCGCTTTCGAACCCGACTTGCAGCGTTGTATTGCAGTAGATATCCGTTATGTACTTTATATGATCGACAAGTGGGGTAAATGTCCGCGACTGATCAAGGAATTGCAACTGGTCAGATAATATTGAAAGATCAACGTACTGAAAAAGCATGAAACTGTGCCAAAAGTCTTTGGCTGGTCTGTGATTGATAGGCTGGTTCCGGAAAAAGACTTTTGGCACAGTTTCTTTTCTCTAATGTACTTCCAAAATGTTAAATAATGATTGTAATGACATAGTTTTTGAAGAACTATGGTATAAAATCGATGCAAATATAATGTAATTTTCTAATAAATTAATAATGCACCCTTATTATTTTTACATATAGATTAAATTTTAACATAGAGATAACCACTACCATAATGTCTGATTTACAATTACATACTATTAACGGAATACAATTAGATAACAAACGAAACAACCAAAAGTTTATTAACATTTATTTACCGTATTGAAAGTATAGAAATAAGCGACAACGCTATTCTCAAAAAATGCATATAATGTTGAAAACCAGTCGATTCAAAACACCTTTCTCGTTCAAATTCCCATCTGTTTTCGATGCTTGGAACGGAGTCAGAACGGACTCACAACGGAGTCAGAACGAAGGCAGAGTGGAGGGAAACCGGGGTCAAAACGGGTTCAGATAGGCTTTACACTGTTAAGGTATCAAAAAAAACAAGATCATCCATTGTTCATTTTATTTATGGTTATTTAGTATATATCCGCCACAGAAGGGGGGTTGCTTAACACTTAGTTTGTATTTTATTCAAAAAGAAACATATGTAATCATTTCTGTCTTTTTGACAACTATTGTCACCATAGTTCTTCAAAGACAATGGTCTTTTTAATGAGTTTAAACAAACGAATGAAAAACCTACGAGTATTTCTCAATGCGATTAGCTGTGGTCGAAGTTGTTGATATTAAAAGAGCTTGCGCTCTTCCATATATTTTTAATATGAAAAAACAGAATTGTTTAACTTTTAAATTTATTTTATGTTGACAAATTCGAAACTGGTTAAAGCTTTGGTTCTGGCAACCGTATTCGGTATGGGCGGAACTATCCATGCAGCCGTAATCCCTTCCTCCGAAGGAACTATGATTACACAGCAGAAAAACAAAGTTACAGGTAGTGTTGTAGACGAAATGGGACCTGTAGCCGGTGCTTCCATTTCTGTGAAAGGTACTTCAAACGGTACGATTACCGACCAGGATGGTCGCTTTGTTTTAGATGGAGTACAAAAAGGAGCGGTATTGGTTATTTCGTTTGTCGGAATGGCTACACAGCAGATTACTTGGGATGGACATAGTGCCGTGAATGTAAAACTACTGAGCGATACGCAGGATTTGGACGAGGTGGTTGTCGTTGCCTATGGTACGGCAAAGAAATCGTCGTTTACCGGTTCTGCCTCAATAGTCAAATCCGACCAGTTGGAAAAGATTTCAGGGGCCGGTTTTGCGGAAGCTTTGCAAGGTATGTCGGCCGGTGTGAATGTCTCTAATAATGAGGGTAACCCGGGGGGCGAAACGCGTATTCAGATTCGCGGTATAGCTTCCATGTCCGGAAAGTCGACACCTTTGTATGTGGTAGACGGCATGCCTTATGATGGTAAGTTGACCTCTATTTCGCCTTCGGATATAGAGTCGATGACGGTATTGAAAGATGCCGCGGCAGCTTCGTTGTATGGTTCGCGTGCAGCGAATGGGGTAGTGGTAATTACGACAAAGAAAGGTAAATCGGGTAAGCCTGTTATCAATTTCAGAGGAGCGTGGGGTACTTCCGATAATGCGGTGGCTAACCCTAAAAAGGCAGATCCTTACCAGCAAATGACCAATTTGTGGCGTGCCTTATATAATGATAAGTATTACGTGGAAGGGATGAGCAAGCAGGATGCAGGCGATTATGCGTCGGCAAACTTGTTGTCGCGTGCTGTAAATCCACGTGTAAATTCAAAAGGCGAAACGGTTTATGTAACCCCGTTCAAGTGGACCGGCGATGCTTCGAATTATGTATTGCATGATGGAAATGGCAACTGTTGGGCTAATCCTAATTTGGAAATGGTTTGGGATGAAAACGATTATGACTGGTACGGGGCTGTTTTCTCACGTAAGTTGCGCCAGGATTACGGGCTGGATGTCAGTGGTTCGAGCGATAACGGGAAAACAAACTATTATACTTCTATTTCTTATTTGAACGATAAAGGGTATGCTAATAACCAGTATTACAAGCGTTACTCATTCCGTGCGAGTGTGACTTCGCAAGTGATGGATTGGTTGCAGATGGGAGGAAACTTGGCCTATAGCTATTCTCGTCAGAACGTTTCAGGGGCAAACCGTGCGTTGGTTTATTCAAACACGTTGAATTCGCCTTGGTTAAGAAATGAAGACAATACGGATTGGTATCGCTCGGAGAAGACCGGTATGCGTATGAACGATTACGGTGTGAACAGTCGTAATTTCTTCGGAATCCATGTCTTAAACGGGGCCGGCGATTATTGGAATAACCCCAATGATGATAATTTCAGCAATAAAGAGGGAGGTATGTTGACGGCCCATTATTTTGCCGAATTTTCTTTGCCGTTCGATATTAAGTTTAAGACGAATGTGAATCTTGATGATATTCAGGAGAATGGCTACGGGTATAGCTCGGCCGTGCATGGTTCGGGGCAACAGAAGCCTTTTGGCGTGACGGTTATGACCAATGGTGGAGATGCCACACGTGAAAACTGGAAAACAACTTCTGTTACATGGAATAACTTGCTGACTTGGAATCGGTCTTTCGGCGAACATAATTTGGATGTATTGTTGGGGCATGAGTTATATTCTTATAACCAGCAATATAATTATGGTTATGGTGAGGGCATCATGCAAATGGGACAGTATGAACTGGAATCAACGACTGCAAACTGGAGCGTAAGTTCTTACCGTAATCGTTATTCTTTGTTGTCTGTTTTTGGCAAGATAGATTATAATTTCCAAAACAAATATTATTTGTCCGGTTCTATTCGTCGCGACGGCTCTTCACGCTTCAGTAAAGACAGTCGTTGGGGTAACTTCTTCTCCGTAGGTGCTTCTTGGAGAATTTCGAAGGAGAATTTTATGGAAGATATCAATTGGGTTGATAATTTGGCTTTACGTGGTAGTTATGGTACTTCCGGTAACGATAAGTTGGTGCCTCGTAATACAAGTAGCGGTACTGCAGGAGATGAAATTTTATATGCTTATCAAGCCTATTATACTTCTGCTGATTTTTATGGTGCTGCCGGATATAAGCCGCGTACGATTGCTACACCTAATTTGAAGTGGGAACGCAACGAACAGTATAATATAGCGTTAGATTTCAGTGTCTTAAGTCGTTTGAGCGGAACGATTGAGTATTATTCCCGTAGTTCGAAAGATTTGTTGTATTACAGGAATTTGCCGTTATCCGCACAGGTAGGTGATGCTGCCGGTTATAACACCAATATGGGAAATGTGCGTAACAGTGGTTTGGAATTGACACTGAGTGCAGTAGCCGTCAAGACCAACGATTTTCAGTGGAACATTGATTTTAATATGTCTACCTTGAAGAACGAGGTGACATATCTGCCGGGTGGCTCTTATACGTATGCGAACCGTGGTGCAACATATAAATTGGAAGAAGGACGTTCTTTATATGAATTTTATATGCCGAAACATGCCGGAGTAAATCCGGATAATGGTAACAGAGTCTATCTGATTAAAGACGATAATGGTGGTTGGAAAACTACGGAAAATTATTCAGACGTCACGATGGACGATTATCAATGGTGCGGCTCTGCGATACCGAAGGCATTCGGTTCTTTGACTAATACGTTTACATATAAGGGATTTGATCTTTCTTTTATGTGGTATGCTTCTTTGGGGTCGAAAATGTACGATTATGTATGGTTGGAACGTACTGCCGGTTTGGATGGAGTAGGCATGATTATGGATCAGGTGGAAAGCAGATGGGAAAAGCCGGGTGATGTGGCAGAATTCCCTCGTTTGTCTTCTGCGAATGCCTCTTTGAACGTAAAAAGAACGGATTTCTTTATTCATAATAATGATTTCTTGCGTTTGAGAAACCTCAATTTAGGATATACCTTACCGAAGGCTTTGACCAAAAAAGTCGGGGTTTCAAATGCCCGCGTATATATTTCAGGCGATAACCTGTTGACGTTTGGTCCTGCCGCAAAACGTCATTCGGAACCGGAAACAGGTGTTATGGGTAACAACTATAATGGTAATACCGAAACAGACAACGGTATCCAGGGGTCAAGACGAGTTTATATGTGTGGTATTCAGGTTTCATTTTAATAAGAGTTTGATATGAAAAGAATATATAAAAATATGAAGTTTGTTGCTGTTGCTCTGTTGGCTTTTTCTTTGAGTAATTGCAATGATGAATTGACAACAAATTCATCGACTGATATAGATGAGAATACGATTTTGGGAAGCACTACGGGGCTGAACATGGCTTTGAATTCGGCTTATAAATATTTGTTGATGGGTGAACAAGGTGGAAGTAGCCAGAACGATGCTTGTTATGCTGGCGTAACCGGTCTGTGCATGTATTACGATTTGCCTGGTGCGGATATTATGAGTACGAAGAACTATGGCGGTTCGGTAGAGGATAGCTATCGCTTGACGGAAGGACGTACACAGGCCGCAGGAGATTATTCTAAACGTATTTGGACGAATATGTATAAGATTATCAACCAGGCGAATATTATTATCGATGCACTTCCGGAGGCTTCGGGTGATGAATCGGAAAAGCCGGTTATCAAAGGACAGTGTTTGGCCATGCGTGGAATTTCTTATTTTAACCTGTTGTTAAATTATCAGCAGACTTATGCGATAGCCAAGGATAAAAGAGGAGTTATCTTGCGGACTTCTTCCAACGAGCCTGATTCCAAAGGGTTCTCGACTGTGGAAGAATGTTATAAGCAAGTGCTTGATGACTTGACGGCAGCCAAAAGCTTGCTTGCTTCATATGACCGGGAGGAACAATGGAAACTTAATGTGGATGTGGTTTCCGGTTATTTGGCTCGTGTTTATCAGGTAATGGGTGATTGGGATAAAGCTTTGGCTGAGGCTAAAAGTGTTTATGACAAGTATAATACGTTGATGAGCAAAGAGGAATGGTGCAGCGGATTCGATAATTTGTTATCGGATGGTTGTAAAGAAGTTATTTGGGGGCTGAATTTTACTAATTTGTCGAATATTAGTTCGAATACTGAATTCAATTACTGGTATAATCAGGATCCGAGTTATGGAGAAGGTATGACAGACGGTCCGATTTATAGTTTTATCAATTTGTTTGTAGACGATAAATTCGTTCAATTGTTTGATGAAACAGATTTTCGTGGCAGTAAATGTACAAAGACTGAAAGCGTAACGGACGATGATGTTAAGTCGGTAATGTTCTGGCACCGTACAGCTAATGGAGACAAAGAGATTGCTGCTAAATGGGCTTACAATAAATTTAAATATTATGGAGATGCCAATGGTGCTCCGCAGGGACATACTTATCCGGAGTTTTCATTAATGCGTTCTGCTGAAATGTTATTGATTATGGCAGAAGCGGAAGCGAATCTCAATAATACGGCAAATGCATTAACTTATTTGAATACACTGCAGAGTGCACGTAACGTTGCGAAGCCAACAACTACAACGGCTAAAACAGAGTTGTTGGAAAGTATATATGTAGAACGCCGTAAAGAATTGTTGGGCGAAGGGGTGACTGGTATGTATGATTTGTTGCGTTTACAAAAACCTTTGTATCGCTATGGTGCAACAGCTTCAAATCCGGCCGGGCATTTTTCTTTAGGTATGACTTATTTGGATAACTATAATGCAGCAGATGCTGAACCTTATGGATATCTGCCGTCAAATGATTATCGTTTTCTTTGTCAGATTCCTCAGTTAGAGTTTACTAATAATGACGCAATAGATGCTTCAAAGGATCAGAATCCTTTCCGTGGACAATAATAATGTTGGAGTATGTTTTAAAAAGGAAGATGGGATAAATTAAATAACGTTTTCTATAACGGGGCTGGTTTTCATTTGAGACAGCCCCGTTTTTGTGTTTCTTTCTTTGCATCCTGACATCTGACCTGCGAGTCCGAAATTACCCAAGAATACCAGATGTACATTTTCTGACGTAACATAAGATATTTTGATTGTGGATGGATACGCACGGCCATATGGCGATCGTCCTCCTCTGTCATGATCAATTCCGGAACTATCGGGCGTAACCCGGATGATCTTGATTACGGAATCATTCGTTTGGTACGTACCGTCACGTTACCTTTTAGACCGACGGCTTCGCCTGTCGTGCCGTTCAGCAGAACGCGCAGGTCACATCTCTCTTTTGCGGCAGGAAATTCAACAGTGAAATCCTCTTCCTTATCTGTCGTTTTTGAACCGATCAGTTGACCGTTGAGCCAGATTTCGGCTTTTCCTGTCAGTTGTTTGAAGAGGATACTTCCGCCTTCTTCCCGATGAGCCTGGTAAGGATTGAATGTCGCACGTAAAATAACGAAATTGGCATTCTCCAGTTTGATCAGGTTGCCGCCTGAAACGGGTTGCCAACTGTTCATATCATTATCGGCTATCTGACGGGTGGCGTCGGGTTTCTCGGTGGAAAGGGGAGAAGCTACCCATCTATTCAGTAACATCGGTGGATTTTCTGCCGCAATGGAGGGGATAGGGGGTACCTGCTCAGCATTGATCGTGATCGTAGCCGGTTTTAATCCCGGAGTAGAGGCTGTCAGGGTGATTGGACCCGAACCTTCTTTGCTCTGTATGATGACCTGTGCCAGTCCGTAGAACAGACTACGTTTATTTCCCTTTTCCGGCTCGTGACAGTTCGGATTACCGTTTCCTACACCGATGATTTCGGCAGGGCCTGTCAGGGTGAATTCCATCATGTTATTGGCTGTCGGTACGTGACGACCTTTGGAGTCTACAACCTCCACGGTTATCGGCATAGCGTCCCGGCCATCACCTGCCAGGCTGTTACGGTCAGGCGTCAGGCGAACCTGGACGGGGTCTTTAGTTGTCTCTACTTTGGTACGTGAGACGATCTTTCCGTTCTTGTAGCCGATGGCTTCCAGCTTGCCAGGTTTATAAGGAACAGACCAAGTATTCATTTCGTACGGATCTACCACTTGTTCGGATATTACTTTGCCGTTCAGTAATAACTTTACTTTATCTGCGTTGCTCAATGCCATTACTTTGATAGGCTTTCCGATGGAGTCGGCAGGCCAGTTCCAGTGAGGCACCAGTTCCAAGACATCTTTATCCTTTACCCATTGTGCCTGATGCAGGTAATAAGCCATTTTGGGGAATCCGCATAAATCCATGATACCGAAGAAAGAGCTGACTGTAGGCCAGCGATGCGGAGTCGGTTCGCCATGATAATCGAATCCGGTCCAGTAGAAGCACCCTGCCATCCAGGGGCGTTCAGCCACGGCTTTCCAGGCTCTGCGGTGGGTAGCTCCCCAGTCCGCACATTGTGTATCGTATGAATCCATCAGTTTTTTCGACCTGTCTGTTACATATTCACCCCGGATCATAAAGGCGGAACCATCTTCTGAACTGGTCAGAGGCAGGTCCGGGTTTTCTTCGTGGAAACGGTCGTAACTTTCGATCTGATAATTGAATCCTCCGACATCTACCGCCTGCGATACATTATATTCAGAGAAGAATCCTCCGTTCATCGCAGCTGTTATAGGGCGTGTCGGGTCCATCTTCTTCACTACGTCGTACATGCGGCGAACCATTTCAACCCCGTTTTCCGTGCCCTGCATCGGTTCTTCGTTGAAAACGGACCAGAGGATTACGCTCGGACAGTTACGGTCGCGGCGTACTTGCCACTCCAGTTGACGAACATATTCGGGTGAAGTGTTGAACAATCTGTTTTCATCCAGTACCATGATACCCATGCTGTCGCAAGCAGCCATAAATTCTTTGGCAACCGGATTATGAGCAACACGATAGGCATTGACTCCCATCTCTTTTAGTTTGCGCAGGCGGAATTCCCACAAAGCATCCGGAACGGCGACACCCACACCGGCATGATCCTGATGGTTACAAACGCCTTTTATCTTGATATTCTCTCCGTTCAGCCAGAAACCGGTGTTATTATCGAAACGGATCGTGCGGAAACCACATTTGGTTTCGACTTCGTCCGTTACAGTACCGTTTTGCTTTACAATGGTTTTGACTTTATAAAGTGCGGGACTGTCCGGTGACCAGAGTTGAGGGTCTGAAACTGTCATTGATAAGTTTGAGATCCCTTCTCCCAATGCTCCGACAGAGAGTTTCTGGGTTTGTGTCGTGATCGATTTGCCATCCGGGGCAAACAAAGAAACTTCTACTTCACTATTGGCAGGTAGTTTACCTGAGTTATATAAGGAAACCTCTACAGGTATTTCCCACTGGCTTTCAGTCTTCTTTACAGGATTGGCAAAGACACCATCTGTGATAATATGCAGCGGCGAGCGTTTTACCAGCCAGGTGTGGCGGTAAATTCCTGCTCCTTCATACCACCAGCCTTCCTGGGCTTCTGCATCTACGCGTACGGCAATGGTATTCACATCGTCACCATATGTTGCATACGGCGTGATATCGATATACATGGATGTATAACCGCACCAGTTGCGATGCAGTACGGTTCCGTTAACCCAGATCGTGGCATGTGTGGCAATACCGTCGAACTGTAATTCCAGGTGCTTCCCTTTATCTTCGGGAGACAGTTTGAATTTACGGCGGTACCAGCCGAAACCGCGGTCGTAGTAACCCTGCGAAAGGTTGGCTTCCGGGTTTACCCGTCCTTCGATCGCCCAGTCATGGGGGATGTCTACGATACGCCAGGAGGAATCATCGTAGTTCGGGGAGGCGGCTCCACTCACGTATCCGGCTTTAGCGTTCCGGTAAGTCGCGTTATGTCCTTTAATAATCGGGTAGGGGATATCTCCCTTATGGAAACTCCATCCTTTGTCTAAAGACAGGACTTCGCGGGTGGTTACTTTTTCCTGTGCATAAGCCTGCAAAGAGAAGCCGATACACAAAAGAAGTAGAAAACTTTTGAGTGTTGTCATAGTTTTTGTTATAGAATTATTTGAATATTGTCTCTATCACCTCGCCTGTCCAGGATAAGGGTTGTTTTACTTTGAACAGGTGCAGGATGATGGCTGCTGTGTTTACCGTGTTATTAGCTTCCGTGATCTTGAATCCTCTCTTTATTCCCGGCCCGGTGATACCCCAGGGGACAATCATTTCGTCCGTATTTACTCCGCCATGCCCGTATTCGATACCGCCATGATCTGTCAGGAACATGAAATGGGTATCTTTGTATAATCCTTCCTGTTTCATCTTGTCGATGAATTTGCCGATTTCCACATCCGCCTCCTCGATGGATTGTATGTATTCCGGAGACATCCATTTATGTTTGTGCCCGGCATGGTCGGTATGTACGGAATAGAGGAATGCCAGTGTCGGGTTTTTCCGGTTCTCCATCAGAAAAGAAAGCGCTTTCTCGTAGTTCGGCACGTAGGCATCTTCTTCCAGGTAGCTGACTTCATCCAGATACTGTTTATTGTATGGGTAGAACAGGTTGATCCAGTTATAATAGAAAGCTGTTTTTGCCTGTGGAAGTGCCTCTTTCAATACTTTGAATACGGAAGGGTAATATCCTTTGCTATCTGTTTCAATCGCAGGTAATACGAATTTGGAGATTTCCCAGCTATTATCGACTACACCATGCTGTTCGGGGCCGCTTCCGCAAAGATGGCTGGTCCAGTTAGGCAATGTCACCGAAGGCATGACCACACGTGTATCCAGCGAGAGTGAACCTTCGGCCATCAAGGCATCCAGATTCGGAGTTTTTGCCTTCAGGTATCCGTCTACACAGATTCCGTCGAGTGATATTAAAACAATACGTTTTGCAGTAGGCGCATTTACTTTGGCAGTAACTGCCGATACAGGTTGGGTAATGGAGGCAGTTCCTAATGCGACAGCTCCCGCCAGTCCTTTTTTGAAGAAGTTTCTTCTTGAGTTTTTCATATTTTCCATGCTGTGTTTATAAGTATAAGTAAGAAGATCAGTCTTCAAAGGTAGTGGAAAATGTTATTTTGAAGACTGATTCTTTTCGTAAAAAGTACGCAAAGGTTTGCGCTTTCAGTAACTATTTATTCCATTTCCAGATTTCCCCTTTTTTCAAACCGTTTGCCTGCAAATAATTACCGTTATACCAGATACGGAATTTATTCCCCTGTAGCGATTTAACGGAAGCATCGACTATTTGTCCGTTTTCCCATTTTACCGCCACTTCAAATCCTCCCCGGGCTTTTAAGCCTGAGAATTCTCCTTTTTTCCAATCGGCAGGAAGGGAGGGAAGTAATTGAATGATATAACCTCCCTGATCGTACACATGACTCTGTAACAACATTTCGGCTATCCCTGCCGTTGTTCCGAAGTTAGCGTCGATCTGGAAAGGAGGACATATTGTGAAGAGGTTCGGGTTGATGCATTTCTTCATGACATCGTCCAGATTCTCTTTCGCTTTTTCGGCCTGATGCAAGCGGGCATATTGGCTGATGGCCCATGCCGAACTCCAACCGACATAGCCTCTGCGATGCTGGATGCGGTAGTCCAGCGATTTGTTGGCAGCCTCGATCAGGTCGGGAGTTTGCAACATATTGATCTGCGATCCCGGATGGATGGCGAACAGGTGGGAGATATGACGGTGACCAGGTTCAACTTCAGGGAACTCGTCGGCCCATTCCATGATGCGTCCGTCAGAACCAATTTTCGTATCGGCCAAACGATCTTTTGCATCAGCAACCTGGCGTGTAAAATCATCGTCGATGGATAATTCGCTGGATATCATGGCGAAGTCGTCAAACAGTTGCCAGATAGTTTGCTGGTCGTGTGCCGGTCCCATGCTGATCTGGCTATGGCTGCCGTCGGGAGCGACAAACGTATTTTCCGGAGAAACAGCAGGACCGGAAACTAGTTCTTTGGTTTTCGGGTTCTCTGTCAGCCAATCCATATAAAATTCGATAGCTCCTTTCAGTACAGGATATGTTTTGCGTAAAAAGTCTTTATCGCCTGTAAACCGATAGTGTTCACCGATATGTTGGCAAATCCATGCCGGAGCACCGGTGTGCATACCCCAGGAAGCTGCTTCGCCCGGAGAGGTATATCCCCATACGTTCGTGATAGGGTGTACTACCCAGCCCTTCTTATTGTATTGGATTTGTGCGGTCTTGCTCCCTGGTTCAACTAGCGAAGCAATCAGGTCGAACATTGGCAGATGCATTTCCGACAGGTTGGTTACTTCCGCAGGCCAGTAGTTCATTTCGATATTGACGTCGGTATGATAATCGCCGTTCCAGGCGGTCTGAAGCTTGTTTGCCCAGATACCTTGCAGGTTGGCGGGCATAGTACCCGGTCGCGACGACGAGATCAGGAGGTAACGGCCATATTGGAACATTTGTTCATATAGGTGAGGGTCTATCATGCCTTTTCGGGCATTCATAACCTTAATGTCGGTAGGGATCGTATCAGGCGTATTTGTCAGTTGCAGATTTGCTCTTTGGAAATAGCCGGTATATTCTTTTACATGTGTTTCATAAAGCTGATTGTAAGATTTGTTTATGGCTTTATTTAAAGAAACTTCGGTAATACTGCTGAAATCCCGTCCTTTGTAGATGGGATATTCCAGCTTATAATCTGTCGATGCGGTTAAAAACAGAAGAACTTCATCCGCATCTTTCACTGTCAAAGTAGAATCAGAATACGTGACGGAGCCATTCATCGGTACAGCTTTTAACCTTGTCATGTATTGAAGTCCGTCACCTCCTTTACCGTCCGAAAGTGCCCCGGCCATGATCAGTTGCTCGTTTTCCGTATAGGTAGAGTAGCGTTCCGGCCGGTTCATCCGGCAAGTAAAAGAGAGTTGCTGCTTTTTATCCGCAGATATTCTCATGACCATGGACTGATCCGGGTGGCTGATAAAGATTTCACGTTTGAAATTTACATCTCCTTGTTTGTAGGAAACTCTGGCTGTCGCATCGTCCAGATTCAGTTCCCTGCGATAATCGGTGTAGGGCGATTTATTATCGAAGTCGATCCACAAGTCGCCCATCGTTTGATAACATCCGAAAGGGGCGTTGCTGCCTTGTCCGTACCCGGAACCTTTTCCGGTACATATTTGTGTACGGTTTGTCAGGTCTGTGGCTTCTTTATATTTACCGTCAAACAATAGTTGTTTGATTTCTTCTATATGTTTGGCCGCTTCCAGATTGTCGCTATCCTGTATGCTTCCTGACCACATGGTCTCTTCATTTAGTTGGATACGTTCTTTGTGTACATCTCCAAAGACCATAGCACCGAGTGAACCGTTTCCTAAAGGTAAGGCTTTCAGCCACTCTGCATCATCGTCATATCCTTTATTTGGAGTATCCGTGGCGGTTGCGTCGGCGGGAGTATTGTACCATAATGTTAATGGTACTTCTTTATGTTCCACGGAACAGGCGGTAAAACATAAAGAAAAGAGGCCTATAACAGAAACTATGCTTCTAATTTGTTTTTTCATGACTTATAAGTTCTTATAAATATAATCGGTGGAATTTCTTCACAGTCTTTAATATTACTTCTGTACGGAGAAAGTAAAATAAAGACTGTGTAAAATTAAGGAACAGACTTCTATTATAGTTGATAAAATGAGATGAATACTTTGCATAATTCGATATTATCAGGATAATGATAGTTGTTTTATTATTGTATAGAGTGCTAGTTGAAATTAAGCTGTATCCATCCGGCTACGTCTCCGTCTTCGGCGATATATGAATCCAGATATCTTGTCCTGTTGGAGTCGTAATTAAAGTAGAACTCATTACCTGCATCAGAATAATTGGCAACCAGGAAGGATATAGCATCGGGTAAAACCCAAGCTCTGAAATGTTGCTTTCCATTCGACTCGATTGTTACGACAACTTCGATTTTTGGGTTTTCTTTGGTGTATATTCAATGTTTTATCAAAATGGAACTTCTTCGAAATATTGTTGAAGATTTAGGAACAAAAGTAAAGAATTCTGTAAGTATCGCGAGATATGGTGGTACTTACAGAATTCTTTTTACTTTGTTCCTTACGGGAGAGCAGTTATAGATATCTATGATTTATTGATTATTTAGTTCGAATCGATACTCCTGTTTTACCAGTATATCGGAAATGGTCGGAACGACACAATCTGCCGGAACGACATTTTTCTCGAAATAAATAGGAACATCAGCCGATTTCAGCCCGTCGATGCGGATCACCATCGGATTAGTATCGATGGATTCTTTCAGGCGGCTTAAGCTGAGAATCCACTCTGTGCCATCATAGAAGGAGTCGCCGATCAGATTTCCGTTCAGGTAAGCGTTGGCTACATCTCCTTTATAAGAAATATACATACGTGTTTCCTCGTTGCCACAAGTCGCAGCCGGAGCTTTTACTTCATAAAGGCCTATATGTTCTTCGGGAGCAAAGGCGGAAGGCTTGTTCTTTCCGGTAGTTGTTGCAACAGGTTTGTTGTCTGCCGATAACCAGGTTGCATCTGTATTCCAGAGGATACGTTTACCATTCTTCAAAAGAACTTCTATTTCCGCTGTGATCTCTTTATCATTAGAAAGATTAAATTCGATCGTATTGTTGCCGTTTTGAATGAAGTCGGTTACATTAGCATAGGAATAACTGTCCATAGATGTCGTTTTTGTTTCTTTTCCGTTGATCATACAACTGATTGGATCGGATGATACATAACGTAAATAGGCGCGTTCTACTTTTGAGAATGTGCTCAATGAGAACTGACGTTTTGCTATATTACCTTCTGTTGGACGTATCCACAGGCTTTTTTCCATCGGAGTGATCGGACGAAATTCTGCTTGCAGATTATGCGCGCTGCTTTGGAATGTTTGTTGCTTGAAATTACCGTCCTCATATGTCCATATCTCTGTTGACGGTTGATCGTCGATCAGAGTGATCTTATCGTTATCGTAGATTAATGAGGAATTAGTAATAGCAACAAACTTTTTACCTTTTATCGTACCTTTCCAGATATGATCCGATTCTTCTTCAGTCAGCGTGACAAAGCGTACTGTGGAACCATTTTCTTTTGTAATCTTTATGATACATTCTTTCCCCGGAGTCAGTTGGTTGATGAAATATCTGTCTTTCTCTTTCCGGTAAGAGCCATTCTTTACTTCGATATTCCGGATGTCTTTATTTTCAATTAAATATTCTCCCGGTATGGCATCGTCTTCAAAGAAGAAATAGGTATGGTTGTTGCCTTCTTTTAAGGAACAAACAGGTTGGGTTGTTGAATATTTCAACAGTACATTACTTAGTTCCTGATTGAACGGCCAGAGAAAGTAAGTTCCGTTTTTTACCGTTACTTTCTGACGTGGTATACGGATTGTCTCGTCTTTCAACTTTATGGAGAACTGAACATTTTTATAGTCTTTCCGGCTATGTTTGTATAAATAATTGGAACAGAACAGATAACCGGTATTCCCGTTTAACCGGACGGCCCATTGCAAGTTGTCTCTATCCTGGTTAGTGGTAGGCAGGTAAGCGACAGCCGGAGCCAGCGCTGTTCCGAAATCATTCATGAAATAGTTATATTTCTTCGTTTCCTGCATGACTGTACCCAAAGTTCCGAATTCACGGATGGGGGCCTGGTAGTCGTAACTGATGCGAGGACCGGATGATTGGTATGTACTTATTTTCCCGACAGGATTAGTACCACCGGTGTACATATAATATCCCATCATATTGGCTCCGCACCCCAAGCGTAGATTGATGTTTTCTCCCGCCATTTCTTCCGGTACGACGGCACGACGTTGGTAGAATGCTGTGGTTCCAACGCCTATTTCACAGGTGAAGAAAGGGGAGTCATTATTTTCTCCGCTTAAAGATTCTACATCTCCTTCGATCTTGATAATATCGGTACCAATATTGTCAGAAAGACGGTTGTAAGTGAAAAACTCAAAGTTGGATGTCGGTATTTCATCCTTTCCAGATGCAGTCCATGGAGCCTCGATATAGAACCCGGCATAGGGCACGATTTCCCCTTTCGGATACTCGCTGTCCATCCAGTGGGTCATCGAATAAAGAGGAACATCGAATCCTATTTCTACTGCCATCTTTTTCAGGTTGAGAAGATGCGAGACGATCATTCCCGGGCGTACGTATTCGTTTTCCAGTTGAAGAGCCATGACGGGGCCTCCGTCTTTCCATAATAATCCTTTTACCTGGTCGTATACAGCCTGATACCAACGCCGTGTATATTCGAGATACAAAGGATCGTTTGAGCGGGTTATCAGATTTTTATTATTGACGATCCAGTCAGGTAATCCTCCGTTTTTGATTTCCGCATTACAGTAAGGACCGAAACGCAAGTGCACTTTCATGTCCAGTTCCTTGCACAATTCGATAAAACGGCGGAGATTGAGATGACCTTCCCAGGATAGTTCACCTTCAAATTCCTCGTGCAGCGACCAGATACAATAAGTGGCCACAATGTCAATGCCGGATGCTTTCATTTTCAATAAGGCATCGCGCCAGTATCTCGAATCCATCCGGTTATAATGAATTTCTCCCATTACGGGGAGTTGAGGAATGCCACCTTCTTCCAGATACAGGTTATTAATGCGGATTTCTTTTCCAACTGGGCCATTCTGGCCCAGTTGGAGGTATTTCACAGTGGGAGGAGTTACTTTACCCAAATCTATTTTGTACTGGGCAAAGATACTTCCCGCGGCAAAGAGTAGCGCAGATAATAGAATTTCTTTTCTCATTTATAAGTCGTATTTTTATGTGCGTACTACTTATTTAAGTCAGTGATCTTGATCGTCCAGTTAGCATCGTCCCCGTTTCCTGCCGTTACTTTATATACAAATTCCTTTGCGGAAAAGTCTGACGGGAAAATCCCCATTGCGGGAGCATTACCTACCGGGCTAATGCGGGCGGAGGTCGATGCGTCAACGTTGATCGCTAATGTACTTAATGAAACCTGATTTCTGATTTCAGTTGTAAATGTCTGTGTGGCTTCAGGCACTTTGATCGTACAAACGATTTCTTTTGCTTTATTATCAATCGTTTTCTCCGTAGTCATTTCCATTACACGCAGTCTTTGACCACTTTCATCCCACCATCTGTATTCGAAACGGACATTTGTGATGTCATTCTGGTTGTACGTTTCCAGATCATCCAAACCGGCTTTCAGACAAGATGTGTTCAGCGCAATCAATAAAAGTAGAACTAAATAATTATACAGTGCTTTCATTTTCTTGTTATTTTTATAAGACATTTATAATCGGTTACCAACCTTCGTTTTGATCGAGAGACGGGTTGTTTATTCTTTCGCCTTCCGGAACAGGGAACAAATATCTTTTCTTTGTAAAGACACGTTCGTTGAAAGAAGTTTGGTAAGGCAAAGGTATGATTTCAAAACTTTTTCCGTCTTCGGAAATACTGATAGAATGATGTACTTTTGTCAACTCTTCCACTTTGTCTTTTCCATCGGCTTTTCCCCATCGTAATAAACTCCAGTACCTGTCACCTTCATGCACAAGGTCGATGCGACGTTCGCGTTTATAGGCTTTCCAGGCCGCATCAGAAGAGAGATTCAATGGTAACTCAGGCATTCCGCCGTGCACGGTACGGGTTTTATTGATATATTCGATTGCCGTGCTGATATTGCCTTGACGCAACATTACTTCCGCATAATTCAGATAAGAACGTCCCAGGCGCAGAACTATATAATGATAGTAAGTCGGATCTGAATTTAATAGCGGTTTTGCCGTATATACACCTTTGCGGTAAAGATAGCCGCTCAGGGCCATTCCCCAATCGCCACCTGCTTTACTGTCCCAATGCATATTCCCTTTGGTACGCATAGTTACGAGGCTGTTGAAATATCGGCTCGAATCCTGCACGACAGTCGCATAGAAGCGATTGTCACGGTTCTGATAAATGGCAGTTGAGACATAGCCACCGTTCTGTTGATAAGCCTTATAGAAACTGCTTTGATCCCAGTCTTTGGCCGTTCCGTCTACATCTTTGACTTCGTAGTCGTTGACCAAATCGACAGAAGGGAACATTCCGATCCAACCTTCAAAGCTATCATTTAGTTTAGGGTTAGCGATGTCTTTCAGTTTATCGTTGTTAACGTTTGGAACAAGATACTGCATCCATGTATCTCCGAATTTTGTGTTGTTCTCATGTCTGAACTGTGCCAGGATAATTTCTTTGGAACTTAACGCATAATCGAATTCGTTGAACATCTTCTCGTAATCGGTATCCAGACTATATTGTCCGAGAGCGAAAAGGTCTTCGCTGGCTTTCTTTGCAATGTTATAGTATTCATCCTGTCCCGATTCGATATAGGCAGCGCCGTGAAGTGCTACTTCTGCCATTAGTGCATAGGCTGCCCCTTGAGTCAGCATACCAGTTTCAGAGCTTTTTATGGAAACAGGTAGGTTGACGACTGCATCCTGCAAATCTTTTAGAATAAAATCGTAGGTATCTTTGATCGTCTCCGTTCTAGGTAATTCCATCTTTTCCTCCGGATCGAGTACGCGGTCTACAATCATCAGTTTCCCGAATAAACGGGCACGGCTGAAATAAATCATGGCACGTTGCATTTTGGCCTGTGCGATCAGATAACTTTTTTCCTGTTCCAAAAAGGAAGTGTTTTCTTCCATTTTCTGAAGCAGAAGATTGCATTTTCGGATGTTTGCATAAACTTCCCCAGCTTTTTTACTATCTCCACCTGGATAAGGATTCCATCCTACATCGTAGTAGCGGTCGATCTGTTCTTTATTCACATTGGAAGCGCCTCCATCATCCTGGATAACATCATTATCTGTCCATTTATCATTCCAGACTAATTGTCCGGTAGCATAACTCAGCGAAGGATATAAGAAAGCCTGTGCCAGTTCTGCACTTTCCCATACATCATTTTCCGAAAATTTGTCTAACGGGCCTTTATCCAGAACGTCGCTGCAAGCTGTACATCCCATTACCAATGCCAATGATATTGTTTTGATACTTATATTTTTCATATTATTAAAATTCAATTGTTATACCATTATTAAAATCCGACTGTTACACCAACTGAATAAACACGTTGTACCGGGTACCCCCCGTTCGTAGAAGTCGTTTCCGGATCGAAATAGTCTGAAACTCCCGATATTGTGAATAGGTTGGCCCCGGTTACATTCACTTTACACATGCTGAGCCAGTTGGCATTTTTCAACAACTTATATTTGAAGTCGTAAGCAAGTGATAAGTTCTTTAAACGCAAGAAAGATGCATTCTTTACCCAAAAGCTGGATTTTTCCTGGTTGTTTCCTCCGTTTACACTTGAGGATAATGATTTTCTCGGGAAGGTTGCATCTCTGTTGTCCTCTCTCCAGTAATCTAACTGATATTCGTTTTTCACGTGGACAGATTCGTCTTTTTTGTTATTGACCCCAAACTCCATATTGCGTTTACCTGTCCCATAAAACAGACCGGAAAGAGAAAATCCTTTATAAGAGAAGGCAAAATCCACACCATAGGTAAAATGAGGAGCGGTAGGCATTCCGTAACGGACTTGATCTTCGGCATCGATTTTACCATCGCCATTAAGATCCTGATAAACAATGTCACCTAACTTTGTTTCAGAAGAAGACAATCTGCGGGGGACGCCCAACACTTGTTCCGGGGATTGATACAAACCATTGTCGATAAGTATGACATCATAATAGTCTGTTTGATGTGTGCTACGTTTATACGGATTCATTAGGGTAGACAGAGCTTCTTCCTGCTTTACCACATACAGATTGTTATAATAGGTCATGTTTGTTCCGACTTCATAATGGAAATCCGAACCGATATTGTCACCCCATCTCATAGACAACTCAAAACCTTCACGACGATGTTCATTCTTCGATTTGATCTGTGGCAACTTTGTTCCCAGCGGAGTAGTGTAACGGTCTGCCGGACTTACCAAACCACCTTTGGTCACATAATAGAAATAGTCGGCAGAACCTTTTAAACGATAGTTGAAGAATGCAACATCAATACCATAGTTTAACGAATTACGTGTATACCAACTTAGTAATTCGGGAGAAGTCAATTCGCCTTCATTAAATCCGGATAGCAAATTTCCACCGATACAAATTGAATTTTCGACCATGTTATAAGTTGACAAATAACCGAACTTGTTTACTCCTGATTCTGTTCCCATTTGTCCGTAGGATCCGCGTAGCTTTAGCAGGTCAATGTTTCCCCGATTCCAGCTTTTGAAGAAAGGTTCTTCTGTAATATCCCATCCCAGTGCGACAGACGGAAAGAATCCCCAGCGATGTCCCGGAGCAAAGTTATCCGAACCGTCGTAGCGGAAGCTACCTTCGATATAATAACGGTTTGCATAATCATATTTCAAACGTCCGACCAATCCCATTCGTCCGCCTTCTTCCGAGTTTCCTGCATTTTGCATGGTCGTACTGGAACCGGCAAACAGCTGATCGACGGTGGTTGAAAGATAATCTCTGCGTGAAGCCCAGAAATTATGACCGGTGTTTTCTGCGGCAGTGAAAACGAATTTAGCATCGATTGAATGAACATCGGCAAACGTCCGTAAGAATGCAGCGCTTAGTTCGAACTGATAAGATTCGCCGAAATAAGCCTCTTCTTTTAATGAAGGTTTTGTTACATCTAATAATGTTCCATCTTTGCCATATTGAGGCGCACGAGCCGAAAGTTTTTTTAAATGGCTAGAATTTACGCGATAGTAAAGCATGGTACCGAGTGACAACCCTTTTACCCAGGGTAATGCCCAGTCTGCAACAAATTGAGTATTCAGATACATTCCGTCGTTTTTATCATATCCGGAACGTTCGTCCATTTCCATCAGCGGATTGTCTGATACCGTACTTAAAGTTCCGTCTTCATTATAAGCTAGATCCAGCGGTGATTTCGCATTCAGGTGATCCCAGATAGAATTAGCGGCAAATGAAGGATATTTTTTCTTCTCCATGGCTGCATTAATGTTTAGAGATACTTTTAGTCCGATCTCATCAAAGGTGGTGTTCACATTACTGCGGAGATTGTATCTTGAATAATTCAGGGCATCAGAGGTATATAAACTACCCTGGTCGAATAAGCCTAAAGACAGGTAATAGTTTATATCTTTCTGATTGCCTGTCATAGACAAAGAATGTCTGTATTCCGGAGCGAAATTGTTTAATCCCAAAGAATACCAATCCGTATTCGGGTATAAGTATGGGTCAGATTGGTTTCTGATAGCATCCATTTCCTCTTTACTGAATTGATGGTATTCACCATATCCGTCCGAGATTGCTGCCTGGTTTTGAACGTCTGCATAGGTATAAGAATCCAGTTTTTTCGGTAAGACGGTCGGCTGACTATACTGTGCGTTGAAAGAGTAGACAATAGATCTTTTCCCCTTACGGCCCTCTTTTGTTTTAACCAAAACAATACCATCTGCTGCCCGTGAGCCGTAAACAGCCAGTGAAGCTGCATCTTTTAAAATGGAGATACTCTCTATATCCTCGGAATTTAAAGTTTTGAACTCCCAGTCTGTGGTAATTATGCCGTCGATAACATATAGCGGATCGCCGCCACCACGGATGGATATTTTAGGTTCGCTACCCGGTTCCCCTCCCTGGTTCTGAACGATAACACCTGAGGCCCGTCCTTGTAGGGTGGATGCAACGTTCGGGAATGGCAGGTCTTGCAGTTTTTCGCCTTTTACAGCTGTAACGGCAGAGACCATTTTCTTAGCCGAAGTGGTTCCGTAACCAATTACGACAACTTCATCCAATGTCTCGCTATCTTCTTTTAACTGGATAGAAAGATCAGACCTGTTTCCAACAGCGATTTCTTGCGTCAGATAACCTATATAAGAAATTGTCAGGGTTGCGTTTTCCGGAATCTCCAGATTGAAACGACCGTCTATGTCTGTGACATTACCGATAGTGGTTCCTTTTACTACGACATTGGCTCCGATAACAGGAGTGCCAGTCGCATCTTTAACGGTTCCTGATATTTTTCTCTTATTCTGATTGATCGAACCTTTTTCCGCTTTCCTCAGGGAAATATATCCTTCGTTAAAATTATATTTGATTGGACTGTTGTCGAAAGCCTCTTCCAATACCTGTGAGACGGGCTTATTCTTTGCATTGACCTGAATTTGTTCCTGCAGGTCGATCTCTTTTTCGCTGTACATGAAAAGATAATCGGTCTGCCTTTCTATCTCATTGATAAATTCTTTGAGTGGCAGATTATTCCGGCTGATGCTTACTTTGGCATTTTGAGAATGCAAAGAGGTTGCGCTTAGCTGGAAAATAGCAATTAATGTGAGTACTGTTGTTATTTTCATAATACGAATTGTATGCTTTAATAATTGACACAATTGAACAATAGCAATAAGTTTTTTTTCATAACTTTGCTCATAGCTTTAAAAGTTAATACTGTTTTTGAATGTTTGTGGAATACATGAAAGAAGGAAGGTATTGACTTGGGGTGAGTGCTGGTAACACTTGCCCCTTTTTTATACCATTCCTGTGTAATGATCTGGCTTTACTTCATAGGCATTCTATTTTTAGGTGAATATGTTGTATTTAATATATTTCGATCTCTTCGTTATTGATTATCTTATACTGGAAATGATGCACCCCTTGTAACGCTTTCAGGATCCTTTCAATTTCATCACTCTGGCGGAACTTGCCAGATACATACTGGTCAATCCGAGCAGATGATTTCACATCGAATTTTACGTTATACCATAACGTGAGATAATCCAGTATTTCCGAGAATTTCTTGTTGCTGAAATAGAATATTCCGCTTTTCAGATATTCTTCGTTGTTGAATGAAGCGGCTGTTTTTATCAGATTCCCATTCGACAAGGATACCATCTCGTTGGGTTTCAGTATAATGTTTTCCTCCGGCTTACTGTTGTTTGTGACTTGTACACTCCCCTTTACCAGGTTTGTTTCAAATCGTTCGCTTTCCGAATAAGCAAATACATTGAAGCGGGTTCCGAGTACCTTTATATCATAACGTTGTGTTTTCACGATAAAAGGGCGTTTGGAATCTTTTGTTACCGAGAAAAATCCTTCACCATCCAGTTCAACCGAACGTTCATCCTTGCTGAATTCATTCGGTATTTTGATAACGGAGCGGGGGCTTAACCAGGCTTCCGTCCCGTCTTGCAGGGTCATAAAGATACGTTGACCTTTAGGGACTTCTATCTTTGTATAGAGCGGTGCTTTTTCTTCCGGAATGAATTTGTCGGTAAGCAGCCAGATGTTAATCAGTAAGATGGCTACGACAGCGGCATATTTTGCCAGATTGAGATAAAGCCGGCGAGCCTGTTTCCGGTTGATGCGACTTCCCAGTTCTTCTATTTTGAGTGAAGCCCATTTATCGTCTCCATTCTGTTCTCCCAGCTTTGAAATAGTTACCGTATTTTGCATACGGATAAATTCAGCTTTCTTTTCCGGACTGGATTCTATCTGGTCGAAGAGATCTTTCTTTTCTGTGTCTGAAAGTTCCCCAAGGAAATATTTATCTAGTTGTTCGTTCATGATACTTTATTACTCTTTCTATTAGTATGACGAAATACTTCCGACCATCTACTAGTCGGAAACAGAAAAAAATAAATTTTTTTTGGAAAAGATTTTAGATAATGAAAATAAAGAGAGGGAGGTAGTCTTTCAATTCAACCTTTAATTTACGTATAGCGGTTACGATGTGATTTTGTACGGTATGGACAGAAATATTCAGTTGCGTGGCTATTTCCTCATGCTTTAATCCGTTCATTCTGCTCAGAATGAACACCTGCCGGCATTTCTCCGGCAGGTGTTCAATTGCCTGGGCTAATAAATTTTCTATTTCTTTTTCGGTAAAAATGTTTTCATCGAATTGCATCAAGGCTTCCATTTTCAGTTTCAGTTCTCTGTCCTGTAGACTGTCCAGTGATTCTTTTTTGCTGTCTATTAATGTTTTATGGCGATAAAAGTCGATGCATCTGTTTTTAGCCAGTGTGAACAGGAAAGCGTTGAGGTTGGTCAGGGACTCCAGCATATCGCGGTGTTCCCACAAATACATGAAAATATCCTGTACGATGTTTTCGGCATCTTCGATGGATACAACATATTCGCGTGCGAACCGTACCAATTTAGGAAAATATATCAGATATATTTTCGAAAAGGCATGTTTCTCTGTCCCTGAAAAGTTATTCATATTTTTTCCTGTTTATTAATGGGCACATATAATACAGCCTTTCCATATCCCAGCTTTTTTATTCTGCCGTCTTCGATCAGCTCTTTCAGGTCGCGCACGGCTGTGGACCGGTTACATCCGTTTAACCGCATGTATTGTGCCGCAGTGAAAAACTCTTTTTCTTCCGATGCGATCAGCATACGGCCTTTCCGTTGTTCAGGAGAATAGCTTGTAGCACAGGCATCGGAGTCCCTTTCCAGGTCTATAGACTTCAAACGATTTTTTAATTTTTTACTCCCTTTGAAATGCACATTCCCGAAATTTACGGACCAGGAACGTATTTCTTTTTTATCCATCACCGGGCGACTTTTCAGGGAGATGGAAAATGAACCCAGGTCATCTAACTCGACAGTATATCCGTACCGCAGATTTTTCGAAATAACTTTGGCCAGCGCATCCAGCATTCCTTTGGTGGTGGCCGTGGAATAGCCGCAACTATCAGCTATCTCTTCTGCAATCTCCTGTGTATGGATCGTTCCTCTGGGTACAATCCGGGCATGTAAAGGTTGTTTCTTTCCGTCGCCTTTGGGGTTCGGATTCTCATATAACGCATATTTTGCTCCCATAATAGTCGTTGTAAAAAGGTAAATTTCAGTTTAGTATTGCATATCACAGCTGTCTTCCTTTCATATCACAGTTGGATTCCGTTTGTTTCACAGATGGATTTCTTTTGTTTCACAACTGTGATATGAAAAGAGGATTTGTACAAATGTATAATATATCTCGGGAAAATCACTCTGTCCGGCAGGTAATTTTTTATTCCCGGCGGGTAATTGGGATTATCTTCGGGGAACTTTCGACGAAATGAATTAATAAGATATACTGTCGGATTATAGAATTAATTCCTATATTTGATGAGATTCAAAACATGACTGTAAATCCGGTGTTATTATGAGAAACTTGATAATAAGTATTTTGGTGTGGTTATCCTTTATAGGATGTTCTGATAAGGATGGTTTGTTAAGTCCGGCAGAGATGAAAGAGGATATCCGGTTCTATTTTCATATGATCAGGGATATTCATCCGGATCCCTATCAACGTTACGATTCGCTGACTTTTGTCAGGCTGGAGGCTGAGATGATAGAATCTTGTTCTGAGCCTATGGCGAGAGAGGATTTTGGATTCAGGTTGATGAAGACCCGTAAATTCCTGGACGGGCATGTCGGGGTTTTCGATTTCTTTTCTCCTCCGGGGCGCTATCATTTTCCGACTGTAGAATTTCAGGGAGATCTGATGTTGTTAGGGAATGATACTTTATTGGCTGTGAGAGATTCTTTCGCTTCTTATACAGCCCTGGATGTAGATTCTATGATTCCGTGGGACCAGCCTTCGAAAATCCGAAATGAGAATATGAATTTGTTGTTGAATTTGTTATTATCTCCAGCAAATAAGAGTACAATGACCTATACCGGCGTATTAAAGACTGCGAATGGAACTCGCGATACGCTTATTTGTGTGGATACCCGTAGGGTAAAGAAGAATCCTATTTATACCCAGCCTTATTCTTCAAAAGTTTATCCGGAAGATTCAATAGCGGTTCTTTATTATAATAGTTGTATGATTTATGGCGAAGAAGATGTGAAGCGTTATAAGGAATACGTGGATACCTTTTTTGACGAACTGAAAAGTAAGGGGATAAAAACGTTGTTTATAGATGTCACGCATAATGGAGGCGGATCGGATGGTAATAATTCTGTCATAATAAATCATTTAAAAGCAGATGCGTTTACTTCCAAAGTAAGGATGACGGGTAAGAAAGCAGGGGTGGAGGAATTCATCAATTCAGATCTAATCAAGAAGTTCTTTAATGAGAATCAAGAAGAAAAGAATTACTGGATGGAGACATTTGGGAATCCTATTATGGAAAAGGGTGTTGCGTTTCTGGAAGAATATACGCCAGGCAGGGAATCCGGTTATGATGGAAATGTTTTTGTGATTATGGGAAATAGAACGTATTCTGCCGGAGCTGATTTTTGTTTGACAATAAAATTGTCGAATGCAGCCATATTAGTAGGGGAAAAGGCAGGTCAATATTATCCGATTTGTGGAAACGTTATCAAAGGGACTTTACCTAACTCGAAGATAATATATCAGGTACCTTCAACAGAGGGTTTTCATGAACCGGAAACTTTATTTGAGGATGGGTATATCTGTCCGGATATTTCATATCCGCTGAAGGAAGAGATGGGGGTGGAGGATTATAAGAAAGTGCTTAGTATTTCTTCAGCATCTTGATTAATTATATATCCGGAATTTTGACACAGTCCTAGCAGAACTATGTATAAATAATACACAAATATAATAAGATTATTTAAAAATACGTTTAAATCCACTCATATCATGGTTTAAAATTTAATATTCGAACCTAGTAAGGTGAGAAGTGTAGCTATTTATCTATTGTATTTCATTATTTTCCATTTTTTGGACATGAGTTCTGCAAGAACTAAGGTGAGTGCTTTGCTTATCTGGAAATTTCAATGGTGGGTTCGATAGATAAATACAAGAATTATAAAATACTATATGAAAAGTATCTTGATCAGATGTATTCGTATGGAATGGCATTTGGGGTGGAAGAAAACACTCTGTATGATCTTATTCATGATGTATTTCTCCATCTTTTTGAGCATCAGAATGAAATGGGAGAGGGTAAATATGAGAAATATTACCTTTTTCGGTGTTTGAAGAACAGAATTCTTTATCATAAAAAACAAGAAGTAAATATTGAAACACTGGAGGATATAAATAATATCCCTTTTGTTATTGTGACTTCCGGATTAGATATTATTGAAGAGAAAGAGGAGCGAATAGAGATAACCCGGCAGATAAATGATATGATGAAATGTTTGACCGATCGTCAGCGTGAAGCTCTTTATTTAAGATTCATGCAGGAATTGGAGTATGATGAAATTGCTGTAATCCTGGGACTTACTCTGAAAGGAACCCGCAAATTGATCTATCGGGCCATTGAACGTATTCGGGAGCAATATGGGATAACTGTTGTTTATTTATTATTAAACACGTACTTTTTTCCATTTTGATGGGGTCATTTTTTCTCTTTTGTCATTTATAAAGAAAATGACATGTAAAAGAAAGTAGATGGTCGATAAGAAAATCTCACAACCGATAAAAGAATTACTACATGACCCTGATTTTGTCATGTGGTGTATGATGCCTACCGAAGAATTGGACAATAAATGGAGACAGTGGGAAAAGCTACATCCTGAAATGTCATCGGAGTTTAGACAGGCTCAAACTATCCTTAAGTTTGCACGTTTGAATGAGCATAAAGTACCTGATGATAAATCGGAAGAGTTATGGACGCGTTTACAGCAAAGCGTAAAACGAAAAGAACGCAAACGGAATATGTTTTTCGTTCGTTATGCAGCGGCCAGTGTTGTCCTGTTATTGCTTAGTGTCTCTGTTTTTCTTGTTTTGAATCGTGGTGGTGTTGAAAATCAGAAATTGGCTTCCGGAACGGTACAGGCTGATACGACTCACACAGAAGTAACCTTAATAATTGGAGATCAGGAAACGGTTCAGGTAGAAGACAATGCTTTAATAGCCTATAATT
>ERZ839767.1689-NODE-1689-length-32223-cov-11.212105_pt1 | contig 32223 bp, 36 predicted proteins | sample MGYA00519879_ERZ839767 | MGnify/ENA primary metagenome ERZ839767 (study PRJEB31850, sample SAMEA3708852) | human gut metagenome | biome: human gut; feature: human-associated habitat; material: faeces | place: China | collected 2014 ... | reverse complement strand
AACAGCCCCTCCTTCACCCGGTCGGTGGTGGGGCGGGTCTCCATCCCCTCTAATTCCTTTAAGCGGCGTCCTCTGGCGGAGCCGGTGATAACACGCATGGCGCAATCCTCCTCAACGTGCTGAACCGGCCTGTCCGCCGCGCTGTGCATCCCGAATGTCCGGCGCTTCCGTCCGATGCGGACATTCCGGCGCGGGCCTCCGCTCCCCGCGGCAGCTGTCAACTGTTCAGCAGAGTTATTGCATGGCAAATACTTTTTTCATTTTACGGCAAAAGGCACACTATTTCAATAGTTTTTCCGCAAATCCGGCGGAAGGCAGGGCAGTATTTTCCCATTTGCCCTGTGCATTTTTGTGAAATCCGCCAGTATTCTGCGGTCTTTTCGCCCTCAATAGCTGCTGATATCCAGACTCGCGTCATCCGTGCCTTTCTCAATTTTCCGGATCTCCACAGTGTATTTCAGCTCCGGGCTGACGGCAACCTCCACCCGGTCTCCTGCCTTGTGGCCCATCAGCGCCCGTCCCACCGGGGACTCCTTGCTGATGAGGCCCTTCAGGGCGTCCTGCCGCAGGGTGGTCACCAGCTGAATTTTCCTGGTCTTGCCGGTGTTCTCCATGAGGATTTCCACGGTGTCGTACAGGCCCGCCGTGTCGGCCCGGGAGTGGTCCTCGATGACCCGGGCAGTTTTGATCATCCGCTGGAGATAGCGGATGCGGCTGTCGTTGCGGTTTTTCTCCTGCTTGGCGCACTTGTACTCGAAGTTTTCGCTGAGGTCGCCGAAGGCCCGGGCGGTCTGCACGTCCTCGATGAGCTTGGGGCGCAGAGTCTGGACCCGGTAGTCGATCTCCTCCTGCATTTTCTGGATGTCCTGTCTGGTCAATTCGTCATACATGATGGTTCCTCCCATAGCTGCGCCAGGCGGCGCAGTCCCTCCGGCAAGCGGTCCATGTCGATGCCGGCATAGTTGACAACTAATATGTGCTGGGGCGCGGCGGCGGGCTGACTGTAGTAATCCGACAGCAGGGCCAGCCGCAGGCCCATGGCCTCCGCCCGGCGGCGGAGGGAACGGTCGTCCAGGTCCGTGAGCAGCACCATAAGAAAGTGCAGCCCCGCGTCCTGCTCCAATATCTCTGCCCGGTCCGACAGGGGACTGCGGCGGATGGCGTCAATCACGGCGTCCCGCTTCTGACGATAGCGGGTTTTCATGCGGTTGAGATGCTGCTCATACCGGCCCTGCTCCAGAAACCGGGCCAGGGTGTACTGCTCGAAGCTGGACACGGTGCAGGCGTAAAAGCCCAGCTTCTCCCGGTAGCGGGCCAGCAGGCGGGGCGGCAGGATCATATAGCTGATGCGGATGGACGGGGCGATGGTCTTGGAAAAGGTGTTCAGATAGATGACCCGCTGGTTCTCGCTGACGGAGAACAGGGTGGGGATGGGACGGCCCACAAAGCGGAACTCGCTGTCGTAGTCGTCCTCCAAAATATACCGCTCCGGCTCCTCCGCCGCCCAGCGCAGCAGCTCCTGCCGCCGGGCAATGGGCATGACGATGCCGGTGGGGTAGTGGTGAGACGGGGAGATGTGGACCACGTCCGCCGGCTGGCGGCGCAGCTGGGCCACGTCCAGGCCGCCGCCGTCCAGCCCCACCCGGCACAGGGGGACCTGGTGGGCCTGGTAAATCCTGGCGATCTTGCCATAGCCCGGGTCCTCCACGGCGTAGCGCTTCTCCCGGCCCAGCAGCTGGATGATCAGGGTGTATAACAGCTCCGTTCCCGCGCCGATGATGATCTGCTTCGGGTCCACGTCCATGCCCCGGAACTGGCGCAGGTGGGCGGCGATGGCCCGGCGCAGGGCCGGGGCCCCGTTGGAGGGGGCGGCCCGGAGAAGCTCCGTGTCCTCCTCCAGGATGGTCTGGCGCATGAGCCGGGACCACACGGTGAAGGGGAAGTAGGACCGGTCCAGAGACCCGGTGGCCAGGTCCAGAAACACCGGCTCCGCCGGTTTTTCCGGAGTCAGCGGCGGCGGGTCCGCCGGAGGCAGAGGCCGCTCCACGGGGCTGACATAATACCCCTTTTTCTCCACGGTGTAGATATACCCCTCCGCCGCCAGCTGCTCATAGGCGTTCTTCACCGTGATGACGCTGACCTCCAGATGCTGGGCCAGAGCCCGCTTGGAGGGCAGCTTCTGCCGGGGCGGCAGGGCGCCGGACAGAATGTCCCGGCGGATGCAGCCGTACAGCTGGGTATACAGGCTGCTGCTTCCGTTTTTCTCCAGCGCATAGGTCAGCATGAAAAATCTCCTATCTGGTATTATCAAATAATATCAATATGGTTATTTCAATAATACCAGTTCTTACTATAATACAGACAGAATCAAAACGCAAGGAGATTTTCCTATGAGAGACATGAAAATCAGAAAAATGGTACTGGCCGCTCTGATGGCGGCGCTGACGTATGTGGCAACCATGGTGGTGCAGATTCCTTCCCCCATGCAGGGCTATGTGAATCTGGGCGACTGCTGCGTGCTGCTGTCCGGCTGGATCCTGGGGCCCTGGTGGGGCGGCGCTGCCGCCGGTATCGGCTCTATGCTGACGGACCTGCTGAACGGCTATGCCCACTACGCCCCCGGCACCCTGGTCATCAAGGCCCTGGATGCCATAGCGGCGGCGCTGATCGTGAAGGCCCTGGGCCGCAAGCCCTACGCCTATGTGGTGGGCGGCGTCGTGGGCGAGCTGATCATGGTGGCGGGCTATTTCGGCTATGCCTGCCTGCTGCTGGGCAAGGGCATCGGCGCGGCGGCCAGCATCCCCGGCAACCTGGTGCAGGGGGCCATGGGCCTGGTCATCGGCCTGGTGCTGTTCGTGCTGCTCAAGCGCAGCAAGGCTCTGGACAAGCTGAACATTCAGTGGTAAAATAGCTTCAAACGGGAGGATTCCCGCAGAAAGGAAGTTTTATCATGGCAGGAATCGTTCATGAGGTAGAAAATACCGATCTGCTGGCCCAGGTGCGGCAGGAGTCCGCCGCCGCCGCCCGGCAGCTGGCGGAGGCCGCTCGTCTGCACAAGGGGCAGATCGTGGTGGTGGGCTGCAGCACCAGCGAGGTGGTGGGCCGCCGGGTGGGCAGCTGGTCCACGCCGGAGGTGGGCCAGGCTATTTTCGACGGGCTGCACAGCGTGTTCGGCCCCATGGGTGTGTATATCGCCGCCCAGTGCTGCGAGCACCTGAACCGGGCGCTGATCGTGGAGCACGAGGCGGTGCCCCAGCTGGACATCGTCAACGTGGTGCCCCAGCCCAAGGCGGGCAGCTCCTTCGCCACCGCCGCCTATCACACCTTCCGCCACCCGGTGGCGGTGGAGGAGATCCGGGCCGACGCCGGTCTGGACGTAGGCGGCACGCTGATCGGCATGCACCTGAAGAAGGTGGCGGTGCCGGTGCGGCTGGAGCAGGACCGCATCGGAAGCGCCATTCTGCTGGCGGCCCGGGTGCGGCCCAAGTTCATCGGCGGCGAGCGCGCCGTGTACGATGAGTCCCTGAAGGACGGATACCCGGAATTCTGAAAAAGCAATCCCTCCGGCATTAGCCGGAGGGATTGTTCTCTATTTACATACCAGTCATAACGGTCATGACCTTGAACTCCTCGGAGTTCAGGGTCTTTTTCATGGCCAGACCCTCGTCAATGTCCAGGTCGATGATCTGATCGTCCTTGGTGCAGATGACCCGGTTGGTCTTGCCCTCGGCCAGGATCCGGACGGCCTCATAGCCCATGCGGGTGGCCATGACCCGGTCCTTGGCGGTGGGGCTGCCGCCCCGCTGGATGTGGCCCAGGATGGTGACCCGGGGATCCAGGGCCAGCTCCTCCTGAATCTGGAGGCCCACGTCCACGGCGCTGGCCGCGCCCTCGGCCACCACGATCATGAAGTTGGTCTTGCCGTTCAGGCGGGCGTGGCGGATCTTTTCGGCCACCTGGGAATGGAAATCATAGGGGCGTTCCGGCACCAGCACCGCCGTGGCCCCCACGGCTACGCCCACATACAGGGCCAGATATCCGGCGTGGCGGCCCATGACCTCCACCACGGCGCAGCGTTCATGGGACTGCATGGTGTCCCGCAGCTTGTCGATGCACTCCACCGCCGTGTTGGCGGCGGTGTCGAAGCCGATGGTGTATTCGGTGCAGACGATGTCGTTGTCGATGGTGCCGGGGATGCCCACCACGGATACGCCGCATTTGCTGAGCTCCTGGGCGCCCCGGAAGGTGCCGTCGCCGCCGATGGCCACGATGCCGTCCAGCCCCAGCAGCTTGCACACGCCGGCGGCCTTGGCCTGGCCCTCCGCCGTGCGGAACTCCTCGCTGCGGGCGGTATAGAGAATGGTGCCGCCGCGGTTGATGATGCGGCTGACGCTGCCGGAATCCATGCGGTAAAAATCCCCGTTGATGAGGCCGGACCAGCCCCGGCGGATGCCGATGCACTCGATGCCCCGGTCCAGAGCTGAGCGCACCACGGACCGCACCGCCGCATTCATGCCCGGTGCGTCGCCGCCGCTGGTCAGCACGCCGATTCGTTTCACTGCGCTTTCTGCCATAAATGATTCCTCCCAATAGAATGCCAGAATGTTCCGAATATACCGTACATCATTTTACGACATTGTAGCACGATTTTCCTCCGGATGCAACAGGAAGTTTTCCCGGAGCGGCTGACGGATCAGCGGGGACGGTCAGGCAAATCGGGACACGTCCAGCCCCTCCAAGGCCAGCAGACGGCGCTTCTTGTCCACCCCTCCGGCATAGCCGGTGAGGCTGCCGTCGGCGCCTATCACACGGTGGCAGGGCACGATCAGGGAAATGGGGTTGTGTCCCACCGCGCCGCCCACCGCCTGAGCGGACATATGGGGCACCTCCAGCCGCTGAGCCAGCTGCCGGGCCAGTTCTCCGTAGGTGGTCGTTTCTCCATAGGGGATCTCCTGCAGCAGGGACCACACCGCCATGCGGAATTCCGTTCCCGTCAGGTGCAGCGGCGGGGTAAAATGGGGCCGCCTTCCGGCAAAATACAGGTCCAGCCAACGGACCACTGCCGCCAGCACCGGGGTCTCCTGTTCCCGGGCCTGGGTCAGTCCCGGGGCAAAGTGCTTCTGTCCCGCGAACCACAGACCCACCAGGCCCGCGGCATCTGCCGCCATGAGAATCTCCCCCAGGGGAGAGCGATATCGCTGGATATAGAGCATGGCCATTCTCCTTCGCTTTGTCGATATTCATATGCTCAGTTTATGGTAGAAATTTCTGCCTGTCAAGCCTGCTGCGGGCAACGAAAAAGCCATTCCGCCGCAGCGGAATGGCTTTTTGTGAAATTCGGTGCTCAGTGACGGGCCACGGGGTCCCAGTTCTCCTCATCCTCGCGGATGATCTGCAGATACTCGGTATAGTCCGACTCCACGGGGTTGCTCTTGGGGGCCTGGGCCTTATACTGCTCCAGCAGACGGCGGGACTTCTCCGGCGGCTGGACGGTGCCGGCGCCGGCGATGCAGCCGCCGGGGCAGGCCATGCCCTCCAGCAGATAGCCGTCGTACTTCCCGGTGCGGGCCATGCGCAGCATCTGGCGGCACTCCCGCAGGCCCTCGGCATACACGGTCTTGACCTGGCGATCCGGCTCCAGCTTCTCGATGACCTTCTCCACCGCCTTGGCCACGCCGCCGCTGGCGGCAAAGCCCACGCCGGGGGCGGAGGCCTCGTACTGGGCCTGCTCGTCGGGGATCTGGGAGAAGTCGATGTTCTTGGCCTCGAACATGCCCCGCAGCTCCTCAAAGGTCAGGACGAAGTCCACATCGCTGCGGACGCTGCGGCGGCTGGCTTCCAGCTTCTTGGCGGCGCAGGGGCCGATGAAAGCAATCTTGCAGTCGGGGTTCCGGCGCTTCTGGAGCCGGGCCGTCAGCACCATGGGCGTCATGGTCATGGAGATATACGGTGCAAAGCCCGGGAACTCCTTCTTGGCCATCACGGACCAGGCCGGGCAGCAGGACGTGGCCATAAAGGGCTGCTTCTCCGGCACCACCCGCAAAAACTCTTCCGCTTCCTCGATGGCGCACAGGTCCGCACCCACGGCCACCTCCTCCAGGCCCGCAAAGCCCAGCTCCTTCATGGCGGCCTTGATCTGGCCGGGGGTGACCTTTTCGCCGAACTGGCCCCAGAAGGCCGGGGCGATGATGGCGATGACCTTTGCTCCGCCACGGATGGCGTGGATCAGCTGGAACAGCTGGCCCTTGTCCACAATGGCGCCGAAGGGGCAGTTCACCAGGCACATGCCGCAGTTGACGCACTTGTCATGGTTGATCTGGGCCCGGCCGTGGTCGTCCTTGCCGATGGCGTCCATGCCGCAGGCCTCCTGGCAGGGGCGGAAGAACTTGATGATGGCCTGATAGGAGCAGGCGGCCTTGCACTTGCCGCACTTGATGCACTTGGTCTGGTCGATCTGGGCCTGGCCGTGCTCAAAGTGGATGGCCCCCTTGGGACAGGCGTGGGAGCAGTGCCGGGCCAGGCAGCCCTGGCAGGCGTTGGTGACCTCATAGTGGGTGTCGGGACAGGCGTGGCAGGCGTATTTGATGATGTTGATCAGCGGGGGATCGTAGTATTTCTCGGCAATGGCGCTTTCCTCCACGCCGTCGGACAGCAGCGTATGCTCGGACACATCCCGCAGGGGAAGGCCCATGGCCAGGCGGATCCGCTCGCCCACAATGGCCCGCTCCAGGAAGATGGACTCCCGGACGGTGCCCACCTCGCCGGGCATCAGCTCATAGGGCAGCTTTTCCATGCGGGTGTAATAGTCCCCGCCCTCATAGGCCAGCTTCGCCACCTCGGCGAACACCTTTTTGCGCATGTCGGTGATGGTGCACTGTAAGTTTCTCATGTTTTTGTTCCCTTTATCCTCGTTCAGAATCTGTTAAGAACCGTTGTCGTTGGGGCAACAGCTTTTTTTCAAACTCATTATAATCGAAAGTGAAAAAAAAGACAATACCTCGGAAGATTATTTTTTTCGCGCGCTGACAATTTTTTATTGTGACAACGCAAAAAGCCCCCCGGCGGGATTTCCCGCCGGGGGGCCGATTCATTTACGAGTCCCGGCACGTTACCGGGGCGTCGGAGGGTCACTGGATCTGGATGGTGGAGTTCTTGGGTAGCTGCTTGTGCTCCTTCTTGGGGATGGACAGCTGCAGGATGCCGTTTTCAAACCTGGCGGCTACCTCGCCGGCCTCCACATCCTCGCCCACATAGAAGCTGCGGCTGCAGGACCCGGCGTAGCGCTCCTGACGGATGTACTTGCCCTTCTTGTCGGTTTCGTCCTTGTCCAGGCCCTTGGCCGCCTGGATGGTCAGATAACCGTTCTTCAGCTCCACATTGACCTCGTCCTTCTTGAAGCCCGGCAGGTCCACGTCCAGCTCATAGCTGTCCTCCGTCTCCCGCACGTCGGTCTTCATCAGGTTCTTGCTGTGCTTGCCGTACAGCGGATCGTGACGCTGGGGCATTACCATCATACCGAAAGGATCCGTAAAGAAATCATCAAACAGGTTCTCACCAAAAATGCTAGGCAACATAAGTCATACCTCCATTCAATTTCCGGGCGGCCTATGGGCCGCACCGCCGAACTTTTGTTACCGTTACATACAACGTTTTTCAGTTCCTCTGGGGGGCCTCTCGCGGTCCCTCTCTCAAGGAACAACTGTATCATAGCACAAATTTTAGCACTGTCAAGCGTCGAGTGCTAATGTTCACAAAGCATCTTATGTTTGTTCATAAAATATACGATTTTGCCCCGTCCGGGCCGGACGGGGCAAAAATTATCGGCATTTTTCTCCGGTGAGGACCTCCAGCGCCTGGGGGGTGTCCACGTCGGTAAGCTCCTGGGGCGGGGCCTCCACCAGCAGCAACAGGTCCGGATGACGGCGGATCACGGCGCTGCCGCCGTGGTCTCCCTCCAGAGCCGTCAGCTCCGGAAACAGGCTGGCCGGAAACAGGCAGGGATTTCCCCGGACGCCGTCATGGGCCAGGGCCGCCAGCCGGTCCGGATGGCGGCGGAAGGCCTCCACCAGCCGCTCCACGCTGTCCCGCCGCAGCAGCGGCTGGTCCGACACCTGGAACATCACTCCGTCCATGTCCTGCATATGGGCCATACCCAGGGCGATGGTGTGGCTGAGCCCCAGGTCCGGCCGGGGATTATCCACCGGCAGAAAGCCCATCTCCCGGGCCAGGTCCATGCCCTGGGGATACTGGGTCACCACCGCTACCCGGTCAAAGCACGCCGCCGGAACGGCCTCCAGCGCCCGGCGCAGCAGGGTCTTTCCCTCCACCCGGGCGTCCAGCTTGTTGCTGCCGAAGCGGCGGGCGTTTCCCGCCGCCATAACGATGCAGCCGATTTTCATGGGCATTTCCCCCTTATCTTATCGTTCCTTCCAGGTCCCCGGCGACAGCATCACCAGGATGGGCATCAGCTCCAGGCGGCCCAGCAGCATCCACAGGATCATCATCAGCTTGCTGACCTCCGTCAGGCTGCTGAAATCGCCCACCGGGCCGATGCTGCCCATGGCGGGGCCGATGTTGCTGAGGCAGGCCAGCGAGATGGTAAAGGCCTCGGCAAAGTCGTTCTGCCCCAGGCCACCACCGCCGCCCCCACCAGAAGCAGCAGCAGATACGCCACCAGATAGGCCCCCGCAGAGGCCACCACCCGCTTATTTTTGATGGGGCCCGGCTGCTCTGCCCGCATCGGACATACCGCACCTGCCCCGGAGGACCGTGGCAGCAGTGCCAGAGACAGCAGCGGCAGCACCATGCACCCGGCCTCCACCCACAGGGTATAGCCCAGGACCTTAATGACCAACGGATAATTCATGCCCTCTCTCCTTCACATTCTGCACCATTTTACGGCACAAAATACCAATTTAATTATATGCTCCGCCTAAAATCCTGTCAAGCACGATGGGCGAATTTGCGGTTCTGTGGACCGCATTTCATGCTGCCGGAGAGAAAGCAGGCCCGCCTGATGTGCTGTGCGAAACGTTTGGGATGGCGGGGCTTCCGCAGGTGCAGCTGCTAAGCTACGCAAATAATTCAAAAAGAATTGCCGTCTTTGCTTGCTATTTTTGAAAAATATGATATACTGAATGAGTGTGCGAATTGATACTTCCTGCGGATTGCCGTATGAAGTTTTCCACCCGTGGGCATGATAGACTCACGGACATATTTCTACACTACCTAAGAGAGGGTGCCTGTTTTGAATAAGTATATCATTCATGGCGGCCGTCCGCTGATGGGCGAGGTTACCATCAGCGGCGCAAAAAATGCCGCCGTTGCTATCATCCCCGCCGCCCTGCTGGTGGACGGGGTCTGCCGCATTGAAAACATCCCCCAGATCAGCGACGTGACGCTGCTGTTCTCCATTCTGGAGGAGCTGGGGGCCCGCGTCCGGGTGCTGAACCGCCACACGGTGGAGATCGACAGCCGCCATGTGCACTCCACCCAGCCGTCCTTCGAGCTGGTGCGCCGGATCCGGGCCAGCTATTACCTGCTGGGCGCGCTGCTGGGCCGCTTCGGCAAGGCCACCGTGGCCATGCCCGGCGGCTGCAATTTCGGCGTCCGGCCCATCGACCAGCACGTCAAGGGCTTCCGGGCCATGGGCGCGGAGGTCACCGAGGGCAACCTGGTCCAGGCCGTGGCCAAGGGCGGCCGCCTGACCGGCGCTGCCGTGTATCTGGACATGGTCAGCGTGGGCGCTACCATGAACATCATGATGGCCGCGGCCCTGGCCGAGGGCACCACCACCATCGAAAACGCCGCCAAGGAGCCGCACATCGTGGACCTGGCCAACTTCCTGAACTCCATGGGCGCCGACATCAAGGGCGCAGGCACCGATTCCATCCGCATCCGGGGCGTGGAGAAGCTCAACGGCGGCACCTACTGCATCATTCCCGACCAGATCGAGGCCGGTACCTATATGGCCGCCGTGGCCGCCGCAGGCGGACGGCTGCTGATCCGCAACGTGATCCCCAAGCACATGGACTGCATCTCCGCCAAGCTGACGGAGATGGGCGTCACCGTGGAGGAGGAGGACGACACCCTGCTGGTGTCCCGGTCCGGGCCTCTGCAGCGCACCAACGTCAAGACCCAGCCCTATCCCGGCTTCCCCACGGATATGCAGCCCCAGATCGCGGTGGTGCTGTCCCTGGCCCAGGGGACCAGCCTGGTTACCGAGGGCGTGTACGGGGCCAACCGCTTCAAGTATATGGACGAGCTGCGCCGCATGGGCGGACAGGTCCAGGTGGATGGCCGGGTGGCCGTGATCGAAGGCGTGGAGTATCTCACCGGCGCGCCGGTGCAGGCCTGCGACCTGCGGGCCGGTGCGGCCCTGGTGATCGCGGGTCTGGCGGCCCGGGGCGTCACCGAGCTGAGCCAGGTGCAGTTTATCGAGCGGGGCTATGAGGACCTGGTGGGCAAGCTCCGCTCCGTGGGGGCGGATATCCGCGTGGAGGAGATCCCCGAGGCCCAGGAGGCCGAGGCCCACATCGGCTGATACGGCATTTTTCACGGCGTCCGCCGCCATCCGCGGCGGATGCCGAATTTTTCTGTGAGGTAAGCGCACTTTGATGACCCTACATACCCTGTCCAGCGGCTCCCAGGGCAACTGTCTGCTGCTGTCCGACGGCGGCACCCATATCCTGGTGGACGCCGGGATCTCTACCCGCCGCATCAAGGCGGGTCTGGCCCAGCTGGAGCTGTCCATGGACGAGCTGGACGGCATTCTCATCACCCACGAGCATACGGACCATATTTCCGGCCTGGCGACCCTCATCAAGCACCACTCCATCCCCCTGTACGCAAGCCCCGGCACCGCCCGGCAGCTGGCGTACCGGCTGGCCGGGGTGGAGCCGCTGCTGCGGCCCCGGGAGCCGGGGTGCCAATTTGAGGTGGGCCAGTGCCTGGTCACCGCCTTTGAAACCTCCCACGACGCGGCCCAGAGCATGGACTACCGCATCGACGGCTCCGGCTCCGTGGGCATCCTGACGGACACCGGCTACGTCACCGACGAGGCGGCGCAGGTGCTGCCGGGAGTCAGCCTGCTGGTGCTGGAGAGCAACCACGACGTGGAATACCTCCGCTCCGGCCCGTACCCCTACACCCTGAAGCAGCGGATTCTGGGCAGTCAGGGCCACCTGTCCAACGAAGATGCGGCGGCTTTTGCCGCCCGGATGGCCGCCTGCGGCACCGAGTGCATCGTCCTGGCCCATCTCAGCAAGGAGAACAACACGCCCCAGCTGGCCTATGACGCGGTGGACCGCGCTTTGCGGGCCGGTGGGGCCCGGGTGCGGCTGTATGTGGCCCCCCGGGACGAGCTGAGTCCCGCCTACGAGACGGAGGGGACGCCATGCAGAAGATAACCGTCCTCTGTGTGGGAAAGCTGAAGGAGAAGTTCTATCAGGAGGCCGCCGCCGAATATGCCAAGCGCCTGGGGCGGCACTGCAAGCTGGAGATCATCGAGCTGCCGGAGAGCCGCCTGCCGGAGGACCCCTCGGCGGCGGAGATTCAGCGGGCTCTGGCGGCGGAGGCCGCCGCCATCCGGGAAAGGCTGCCCCGGGGCGGGGCCGTTATCGCCCTGTGCATCGAGGGCAAGCCCTGCTCCAGCGTGGAGCTGAGCCGCCGGATGCAGGAGCTGGCCGTGTCCGGAAAGAGCCAGCTGACCTTTCTCATCGGCGGCAGCGTGGGCCTTTCGGAGGACCTGAAGCGCCAGGCCGACTGGCGGCTGTCCATGTCGCCTATGACGTTTCCCCATCACCTGGCCCGCATCATGCTGCTGGAGCAGATCTACCGGGCCTGTCAGATCGCCGCCGGTACGAAATATCACAAATAAACTTTCATTTCAGGAGGTATCGCATATGGACAATTCCAAGTGGGCCTTTGCGCCGGATGCGCCGGAGTGGCCCGTCAATGCCAGGGGAGAGAAGGAGAAGGCGGTTCTGCTGACCAGCACCTTCGATTCCACCGCCGATGCGGATATGCTCATCTCGCTTCTGGCGGCCTATCGCATCCCCTGCTTCAAGTATTTTGACTATGAGGGCGGCGCGGGAAAGGTCATCAACGGCTTTTCCGGCTACGGCGCCAGCCTGTATGTTCCGGCCTCCCTGCTGGAGGACGCCAAGGAAATTCTGGAGGCTGAGCCGGTGGAGGAACCGGAGCAGCCCCAGGCGTAATAGAAGGGAAGGAGATTTTCTGATGGACTACATGCGGGAATATGAGAAGTGGCTGGCCTCCCCGGCGCTGACGCCGGAGGAGCACGCGGAGCTGGAGAGCATCCGCGGCGACGAGAAGGAGATCCGGGAACGGTTCTACGGGCCTCTGGAGTTCGGCACCGCCGGTCTGCGGGGCACCATGAAGGTGGGCCTGCACCAGATGAACGTCCATGTCATCCGCTGGGCCACCCAGGGCTTTGCCAACGTCATCTGCGCCGAGGGGGAGGAGGCCAAGCGCCGGGGCGTGGCCCTGTGCATGGACTGCCGCAACCACTCCATGGAGTTTGCCCGGGCCGCCGCCGAGGTCTGCGCCGCCAACGGCATCCATGTGCGGATCTTCGAGTCTCTGCGTCCAACGCCGGAGCTGAGCTTCGCCGTCCGGGAATACGGCTGCCAGGCGGGTATCAACGTCACCGCCAGCCACAACCCCAAGGAATATAACGGCTACAAGGTCTATTGGTCCGACGGCGCCCAGCTGCCGCCTCAGCACGCTGCCGCCATCGCCCGGGAGCTGGAGCACATCGACATTTTCACCGGCGTGCGCCGGATGGCCTATGACGACGCGGCGGCCCAGGGCCTGATCCAGGTCATGGGCCGGGAGACCGACGACCGCTTTATGGCTCATGTCATGGCCATGGTCAACGACCGGCAGTCCATGGCCCAGGTGGCCGACACCTTCAAGATGGTGTACACCCCCTTCCACGGCTGCGGCTGGCAGCTGGTACCGGAGGCCCTGCGGGGCCTGGGCGTGAAGCACCTGTACTGCGTCAAGGAGCAGATGGTGCTGGACGGCAATTTCCCCACGGTGGCCTCCCCCAATCCGGAGAACCCCGAGGGCTTCTATCTGGCCATTGACCTGGCCAACCAGGTGGGGGCGGACTTCATCCTGGGCACCGACCCGGACAGCGACCGGGTGGGCATCATGGTCCGCAGCCACGACGGCTCCTTTATCCCTGTTACCGGCAACCAGACCGGCGTGCTGATGCTGGACTACCTCATCGGGGCCATGCGCCGGGCGGGCAAGCTGCCGGAGCATCCCTATTTCCTGAAGACCATCGTCACCACCGAGATGGCCCGGAAGGTGGCCGAGGCCAACGGCGTCACCTGCTGTGATACCTTCACCGGCTTCAAGTTCATGGCAGAGAAGAAGAACGAGCTGGAGGGCCAGGGCAAGGGCCAGGTCATCATGAGCTATGAGGAGAGCTACGGCTATATGCTGGGGGACTACGTCCGGGATAAGGACGCCGTCACCGCCTCCCTGATCCTGACGGAGATGGCCGCCTGGTACGCCGCCCAGGGCATGACCCTGTTTGACGCCCTGAACGCCCTGTACGAAAAGTACGGCTATTACGGCGAAAAGACCCACAATCTGGTGATGCCCGGCCTGGACGGCCTGGAGAAAATGGCCCAGCTGATGCGGGACCTGCGGGCAGATCCCCCGGCCGCTATTGCCGGGGTGGAGGTCCTGCGCCGCAAGGACTATACCGACGGCAGCGTCATCGACTGCCGCACCGGCGAAAAATCCGCCATGGAGCTGTCCGGCAGCAACGTGCTGCGCTATGAGCTGACGGACGGCACCACCATCCTGGTGCGGCCCAGCGGCACCGAGCCCAAGATCAAGGTCTATGTCCTGACCATTGGCGATGGCCCTGCTGCCCGGGATGAAAACCTCCGCAAATATGGCGAGTGGGTCAAGACCCTGCAGCGGTAATACGACCACTATAACGAAATACCCCCTCATGCAGGACGATAAACCGGCATGAGGGGGTATTATTGTAAGCAGAAAGGCTAAAAAGTGGGACAGCGCCATGGCGGCGCTGTCCCACTTTTTAGCCTATCGCACGCTGCAGACCAGAATGATGATCAGTGCCATATATGCTGCGCTGACGGCGGCCAGAAGGCCGCACGCGATCATGCACGCCGCCCGCGGGCCACGGCGCTGCCGCAGCCGCAGCGCACCGATGACGAACCCGGCCACAGCCAGGACGAATATCACTGCCGCACCCCAGAAGGGCATACCATCACCCCTTCAGCGCGTCCAGCAGGTCCGTGAACACACGGAGCTGGTCCGCGAAGCGCTGGGTCAGACCCTCGGGGCGGCCCTTTCTGGCGTCAAACAGCAGGTCATCCGTCTGGATGGCCGCAAACACGCGGCCGTCGGCCTTGACGCTGAGATAGACGCTGCCCATTTTCAGCAGCTGGTCCATGACCCGGGGGGACAGCAGGGACTGCCCGGCGGTGGGATTTTCGCATCGGACATTGAACCGCCGGTCAAACTCCGGATTTTCCGAGGTGAAGCCCTCCCGGCCCAGCAGGCGGGCCAGCTTGCCCTTGGGCGCTGCCTGCACATCGCAAGGGAGAGTGCGCCCCAGGTCCGCCGCCATCCACTGGCCCTTGAAAACGGGAAGCTCCCGGTCCTCCCAGACCTCCGTCTCGGGATTCTGGTACGCCTGGGTGTTGGAAAGCTCCAGATTGCTGATCTCCAGGGGCCAGCCGTGGTACTTGCCGCAGACCAGGCCGCTGCCGCCTACGTTGTCGGCACTGGGCAGGCCCAGACCGGATTCCGCGAATTTTCCGCCGTCGATGCAGGAACCGGGGCGGTACTCCGCCTCCTCCAGCACCTGCTCCATAGCCGCCTGGGCCAGACCGCCCTAGGCCGCGCCCTGCAGCTTCTTGCCGCTGGCGGAGCTCATCAGCCCGCCGATGATCAGAAGGACGACGCCCACGATGATGACGGGCACCGCGCCGCCCAATATTGCACCGATGGCCGCAATAACCAGGCCCAGACCGGACAGGACCTTTCCGAAGCCCTTCAGCGCCCGGCCGCTGCGTATATTCTGCACATTGTTATCCATTTGTCTGCTCCTTTTCATGCTCCGCGAACAACGCGCCGCACCGGCGCAGCGCCTCGATGATCCCCTGCAGATACCGCAGGGACACCAGATAGCTGCGGCGCAGGGCGTTCAGGTCCCGTACGTTGATATCCACCGGCAGGTCCATCACCGGCAGCGTGGATTCCAGCGCCAATTCCAGGCGGTTTTCCTCCCAGCGGACAGCCGCCGGACGGCCCAGGGTTTCCAGCAGGGGGACCAATTCCAGGGCATCCCGCCCGTATGTATCGTCCTCCCGGCGGTACAGATAGCCGCCCTCCGGGGCCTGCCGTTCCGTTTCGCAGATCAGCCACACACCGCCGAAAGCCTTCACGGACCGGGTCATGGTGTCGTTGACGTCCCGGCCCACGTGCTCCTCAAAATTGTGGGTCAGCTCCACGTTGGCCGCGCCAAACCGGACGCCCTGATGGACGCCCTGGCGGTAATTCTTGATCTGGAATTCTTCCCAGTGGCGGTCGATCATCTGACTGCGGCGGATGCCCGCCTCGTCAATGAACAGCTCCGGGAGCTTTGTGTCCGGGCCGAAGGCCTGCTCCGTCTCCGACCGGAAAAAGTCCCCCATCTGCTCCCAGATCAGCTTCCGCTGGCGGCTGTCGCACCGGCACAGGCCGATGATGCCCACAGCCAGCAGGATAAACAGCGCCAGCAGGCCCCAGCGGATATCGCCGGACCTCCACCATACAACGCCGCCCGCAACAAGGCCCAGCACCAGCATGACGGAGCACACCGTCCGCATCCGGTCCCACCGGGCCAGCCGCCGCAGCAGCTCCCGGTCCGTCAGGGACTCCTTATAGCCGCAGGAGCACGCAGTGGAGCCTTTTTTCAGCGGATCGCCGCACATAGGACAAATATGTTTTTTCATGGTCTTATCCCCAGTTGTTCATCCAGTTTTCGCCCCAGTCCTCGGCGGGATCGTAATCCACCGGGTCAAAACCGGCGGCGTACACCGGCCCGTCCTGCCGATAGGCCAGGCCGTCCTCGTGGAGGGTGTAGCTGCCGGTGATGTAGAAGGCGTCGTGTCCGTCGCTGTACCAGCGGCACAGGTCGTCCTCGTCCAGCTCAAAGCTGGCCCCCGGCAGGCCGGTATAGGCCGCCACCTGGCCATAGGGGTAGAACACGCCGGAGAAGTCGCCGTCCGTTTCCCTATCCGGCAGCAGGGCAAAGCGGTCCGCCTCCAGGCCGGGGGAGATGTACGCATGGAAGCCGTCCATGGCCAGATAGGGGCCCTTGCCGTCCCCGGCGTCCACAATGGTCCCGCTGCCGGCGGACAGGCGGGTGTAGCTCAGATACTCCATGCGCTGGGAGTCGATGACCAGAGTCTCGCCCAGGGCGTTCTGCCACACGCCGTCCAGCTGGGCAATGTCCCAGATGTCCACCCGGGCGTCGCTGCGGGTGAAGGTGAAGTGGTCGAAGGACTCCGCGTCGCCGCTGCCGTTCTGGTTGGGCAGCAGCACGCCGTCATCCCGCAGGATGAAATCGTACAGGAAGCCGTCGAAGTCGATCATGGGCACGTCGCCGAAGGTGTCATAGCGGCCCTGTCCCGTGCGGCCGGAGAAGGTCTGGTAGTAATAGCACCCCTCGTCGGCCACGAAATACAGGATGCTGCCGGAAGGGGAGGACCACTTGCCCTCCAGCTCGCTGGCGTCCGTCACCTGGTGCTGATCCTCCGGCACGGCAGGGGAGGGGGCCTCCCCGCCGCCGCCGCACGCCGTCAGGGACAGCAGCAGCGCCAGCACAGCCGCCAGCCAAAGCGTTTTTCTCATGAAACAGCCTCCTCAGTCCGCCAGCGTGTCCATGAACTCGCCCCGGACCGTGTTCCAGTACCAGACGTAGGTCACATACTCGCCATCCTGGTCGAAGGACATCTGCAGGTCGCTGTTGCCGTCGCCGTCCAGATCGCTGTAGTCCGTTCCCTGGTAGCGGCTGGCGGCAGAGTCGAGGGGCACCGGGAACTGCACGGTGGTGTAGAGCTCCTGCTCAGCCTTGTCATAGTAGAGGTCGGCGCCGGTGTCGGTGATGCAGATGCACACGTCGATCATCTGGCCGTCGTGAGTCAGGGTGCCGGTGTCCTGAATGGTGCCCCAGGTGCGCCAGTCGTCGCCGGCGATGTCGTCGTCCGTCGTCCCCTGATTTCCGCAGGCGGCCAGGCACAGCACCAGGGTGCACAGAAGCAAGAGAATGCTGAATTTTCGCATGGTTCGTTCCTCCTTGATAAAATGAGTCCACTGTACATCCATTGTACAGTGGACTCAGATAAAATACCATTAACCAAAGGTTAGTTTTTGGCAAAAGATGGCAGAATTGCGGAGGCCCGGATTCACACGCCCAGCCGCTGGGAGATGGCCGACAGCAGTTCGTTTTTCCCGGTGCCCTTTTCGGCGGAGAAGGGCACCAGACAGTCCTGCTCCTCCAGCTCCAGGGTGTCCCGGATCAGCTGCAGATTGGGCTCGATCTCGCTTTTTTTCAGCTTGTCCAGCTTGTTGGCCACGACCACCACCGGGCATCCGGTGCCCCGGAACCACTGGAACATGGTCACGTCGTCCGCCGTGGGCTTGTGCCGGGCGTCCACAATGAGAACACCCAGGGAGATGAGGCCCGGCTCCTGGAAATACGACTCCATCAGCCGTCCCCAGCGGTCCCGCTCCTCCTTGCTGACTTTGGCATAGCCGTAGCCGGGCAGATCGGTCAGATACACCCGGTTGTCGATGAGGAAATAGTTCACCTGGGTGGTCTTGCCGGGGGTGGCGCCCACCCGGGCGAAGTTCTTCCGGTTGAGCAGGCGGTTGATGACGGAGGATTTGCCCACGTTGGATCGCCCGGCAAAGGTCACCTGGGGCCGTCCGTCCCGGATAAAGGCCTCCGGGCGCACCGCCGAGCGGATAAATTCCGCCTTGTTATAGTTGATCGTCATGGCAAGCGCTCCTCCTTTACACTGATAGTGCGGCGGGGGATTCCGCCGATACGCGGCCACGGGGGGCGGCGTGCTCCCCGCGGGAAAGCACCAGCGCCGCCGCAAACACCTGGTCCACGGTGTCCACCGGGATGAAGTGCAGACCGGCCCGGACGGTCTGGTCGATCTCGTCCAGGTCCTTGACGTTTTCCCGGGGAATCAGCACCGTATGTACGCCGTTTCGCAGGGCGGCCATGGTCTTTTCCTTCAGACCGCCGATGGGAAGCACCCGGCCCCGCAGCGTCACCTCGCCGGTCATAGCCACGCTGCCCCGGACAGGCCGTCCGGTCAGCGCCGACAGCATGGCGGTGGTGATGGCGATACCCGCCGAGGGTCCGTCCTTGGGCACGGCCCCCTCCGGGAAGTGGACATGCACGTCCTTGGTCTTATAGAAGTCCCGGGGCAGGCCCAGCTCCTCCCAACGGCTGCGCAGGCAGGTCAGGGCGGCCTTGGCGGATTCCTGCATAACGCTGCCGAGATTGCCGGTAAGCTCCAGCTTTCCGCTGCCGTCCAGGGCCTGGGCCTCCACTTCCAGAATTTCGCCGCCTACCTGGGTCCAGGCCAGGCCGTTTACCACGCCCACCTGGTCCCGGTCGCTGTGGATGGACTCGCTGTACTGCTGGGTTCCCAGCAGTTCTTTCAGGTTATTCTCTGTAATGTCAACTCGCTTTACATCGCCCTCCACCAGCTGCATGGCGGCTTTTCGGCACAGCTTCCCCAGCTGGCGCTCCAGCACCCGGACGCCGGATTCCTTGGTGTAGGCGGCGATGACCCGCCGGATGGCGTCGTCGGTGATGCGCAGCTGGGTTTTCTTCAGACCGTGCTCCTTCAGCTGCTTGGGCAGCAGATGCCGCTTGGCGATCTGCAGCTTCTCCTCGTCGGTATAGCTGGTGAGCTCGATGACCTCCATCCGGTCCAGCAGGGGACGGGGGATGGTGTCCAGGGTGTTGGCGGTGGTGATGAACATCACCCGGCTCAGGTCCACCGGCACCTCCAGGAAGTGATCCCGGAAGGCGTGGTTCTGTTCGCTGTCCAGCACCTCCAGCAGGGCCGACGCCGGGTCGCCCCGCATATCGCTGGCCAGCTTGTCGATCTCGTCCAGCACCAGCAGGGGATTCATGGAGCCGCTGCGGATCACCGCGTCGATGATCCGGCCGGGCATGGCGCCGATGTAGGTTTTCCGGTGTCCCCGGATGTCCGCCTCGTCCCGGACACCGCCCAGACTCAGCCGGGACAGCTTCCGGTGCATGGCCTTGGCCACGGACAGGGCGATGGAGGTTTTGCCCACGCCCGGGGGGCCCACCAGGCAGAGGATCTTGCCCTTGGCCTGGGGGTTCAGCTGCCGCACGGCGATGAATTCCAGGATCCGCTCCTTCACCTTGTCCAGGCCGTAGTGGTCCTTGTCCAGGATCTTCCGGGCCTGTTCCACGTCAGCCCGGTCGTGGGTCTCCACACCCCAGGGCACGTCCAGGCACACATCCAGATAGTTCCGGATGACGGCCCCCTCGGCGCTGCCGAAGGGCTGCTTGGACAGGCGGTGCAGCTCCTTCATGAGCTTCTCCCGCACCTCGTCACCGGCCCGGCAGCGGTTGATCTTCTCCTCGTATTCGTACAGCTCGTCGTCGCCGTCCTCGCCCAGCTCGTGCTGCAGAACGTGCAGCTGCTCCCGCAGGACCATATCCCGCTGGACCTGGCCCACCCGCTGGCGGACCTTCTGGTCGATATCCGACTCCAGGACGGCGATATCCACCTCATGCACCAGAATTTCGTTCATCACCAGCAGCCGCCGGGCGGGATGCAGCTCCTGCAGCACCCGCTGGCGATCCTGGTGCCGGAGGTTGATGTTGGCGGCGATGGTGTCCGCCAGCAGGCCGGGGTCCCGGATGTCCAGCACGGAGGCCACCAGCTGGTCGGACAGATTCCCCACCAGCTCCTGATACTGGCCAAACAGGGCGTATGTCCGCCGGGTCAGAGCCTCGGTGCGGTCCGAGGCCCGCCAGCTCTGGTCCTCCAGCAGCTCCACATTGGCCTGCAGGAAGGGCTTGGTCTGCCACAGGCGGCGCAGGGCCGCCCGGTGCAGGCCCCCGGCGATGACCCGTACCCCGGTATCCGAGGTCTTGACGATCTGGAAAATGCGGCACACGGTGCCGATCTCGTACAGGTCCTCCTCCTGGGGGTCCTGGACGCCGATCTCCCGCTGGGTCACCAGCAGCAGCTCCCGGTCGCCCTCCATGGCGTTTTCCAGGGCCAGGATGGATATCTCACGCTCCGCGTCGAAGCTCAGCGTCTGGCCCGGGAAGGCAGTCAACCCCCGCAGGGCCAGCACCGGCATATTTTGTGTGGTCATAAGGGTATCTCCTTTGCGATAGGGAAAGTACAATAGGGCAAGAGGGGAGAGGCGCACGCGTCTCTCCCCTTTGTGCTTGTTTCAGGACGCCGGCGCGTTCTTGGTGCCGCGGCTGGGATCCCGCAGGATCACGGGCGCTGCGCCGTCGTTGACGGCCCCGGCGGTGATGGTCACCTGTTCGATGGTGTGGTCCGAGGGAATGTCGTACATGATGGGGGTCAGGACACCCTCCATGACGGCCCGCAGGCCACGGGCACCGATGTTGCGCTCGATGGCCTTGTCGGCCACGGCCTCCAGGGCCTCCGGCTCGAACACCAGCTTCACATCGTCATAGGAAAACAGCTTCTGATACTGCTTGACCAGGGCGTTCTTCGGCTCCGTCAGGATACGGACCAGATCCTCCCGGCCCAGCCCGTCCAGAGCGGCGATCACCGGCAGACGGCCCACCAGCTCGGGAATGATGCCGAATTTCAGCAGGTCGTGGGGCTGGACCTCCTTGAGGAGCTGTCCCGTCCGACGCTCGGCCTTGCTTTCCACCACGGCGTCGAATCCGATGCCCTTGCGGTCGGTGCGCTGCTCGATGATCTTCTCCAGACCGTCGAAGGCGCCGCCGCAGATGAACAGAATGTTGTGGGTGTCCACCTGGATGAACTCCTGATGGGGGTGCTTGCGGCCGCCCTGAGGCGGCACGTTGGCCACGGTGCCCTCCAGGATCTTCAGCAGTGCCTGCTGCACGCCCTCGCCGGACACGTCCCGGGTGATGGAGGTGTTCTCGCTCTTGCGGGCGATCTTGTCGATCTCGTCCACATAGATGATGCCGTGCTCGGCCAGCTCCACGTCGAAATCCGCCGCCTGCAGCAGCCGCAGCAGGATGTTCTCCACGTCGTCGCCTACATAACCGGCTTCGGTGAGGGTGGTAGCGTCGGCGATGGCGAAGGGGACCTTCAGCACCCGGGCCAGGGTCTGGGCAAACAGGGTCTTGCCGGAGCCCGTGGGCCCGATCATCAGGATGTTGCTCTTTTGCAGCTCCACATCCTCGCCGCCGCCGAAGAAAATGCGCTTATAGTGGTTGTAGACCGCCACGGACAGGGCCACCTTGGCGGCGTCCTGACCGATGACGTACTGATCCAGTACCGCCTTGATCTCCCGGGGAGTGGGCAGCTGGTCCGGGGTCTCGTACCCGGCCTCGGGGCCGGGCTGATACCCGTCGTCCAGAATGGACATGCACAGCTGGACGCACTCGTCGCAGATGCGCACGCCGGGGCCCTGGATCATGCGGTGCACCTGATTCTCCGCCTTGCCGCAGAAGGAGCACCGCAGGGATTTCTTATCGTCTGCCATTGGTTACCTCTTGTAAATGACCTTGTCCACCAGGCCGTATTCCCGGGCCTCCTCGGCCAGCATCCAGTGATCCCGCTCGGAGTCCTGCTTCACCTGTTCGGGATTCTTGCCGGTGTTGTCGGCCAGGATCTGGTTCAGGCGCTTTTTCAGCTTCAGGAAATGCTCCACGTCGATCTCCATATCCGTGACCTTACCCTGGGTCCCGGCGGAAGGCTGGTGGATCATGATCTCCGCGTTGGGCAGGGCGATGCGCTTGCCCCGGGCGCCGGAGGACAGCAGGAACGCGCCCATGCTGGCAGCCATGCCGATGCAGATGGTGGACACGTCGCACTTGATATACTGCATGGTATCGTAGATGGCCATACCCGCGGTCACGGAACCGCCGGGGCTGTTGATGTACATCTGGATATCCTTGTCGGGGTCCTGGGCCTCCAGATACAGCAGCTGGGCCACCACCAGGCTGGCGGTGGTATCATTGACCTCTTCGCCCAGGAAGATGATGCGGTCGTTCAGCAGCCGGGAAAAGATGTCATAGGAACGCTCGCCCCGGTTGGTCTGCTCCACAACATAAGGGACTAAACTCATAGAAAAAACCTCCTGTACAAATAGATGAAACTCAACCCCATTATACCCGCCCGGTGGGTATCTCAAGCAGGGGACGAAAAATTATTCCTCGTCCTTCTTTTCCTCTTCCTGCTTGGCTTCTTCCTTGGTCTCCTCAATAACGGGAGCCACGGCCACGGCGGCGTCGGCCACGGCCTTGATGGCCTTGCTGCGCAGGACCTGCTCGCGGACGTCGGCCTCGGGCAGATACTTCTTGATGGTATCCAGGTCCATGCCGTACTTATCGGCCACGGACTTCATCTCGGCCTCGATCTCCTCGGCGGTAGCCTCCAGCTCCTCGGCCTTCACCAGGGCGGCCACGGCCAGATCCATGCGGACCTGCTGCAGGGCGGGCTCATGGGCCTGCTTCTTGAAGTCGTCCTCGGTGGTGTTGGTCATCTTCAGATACTGGTCAAAGGGGATGCCCTGGGCGGCCAGCTGCTGCTGGAAGTTCTCCATCATCTGCTGGGCCTGAACGTCCACCATCTCGTCGGGGATGTCGGCCTGGATGCCGTCGGCCACCTTCTGCATCAGGGCGTCCTCAAAGGCGCGCTGGGCAGCGGCCTCGCGGTCCTCCACCAGCTTCTTGCGGGTGTCGGCCTTCAGCTCGTCCAGGGTGTCGAACTCGGACACGTCCTTGGCGAACTCGTCGTCAATGGCGGGGACTTCCTTGTGCTTGACCTCGTTGACCTTCACGTGGAACACCACGGGCTTGCCGGCCAGCTCGGGGTTGTAGTTCTCGGGGAAGGTGATGTCGATGTCCTTCTCCTCGCCGGCGTTCATGCCCACCAGCTGATCCTCGAAGCCGGGGACGAAGCTGCCGGAGCCGATCTCCAGGTCGAAGTTCTCGCCCTTGCCGCCGTCGAAGGCCACGCCGTTGTCGAAGCCCTCGAAGTCGATGTCGGCGGTGTCGCCCTTCTGGATCTCGCGCTCCACGCTGACCAGACGGCTGTTGCGGTCGGCCATCTCGTTCAGGCGGTTGTCCACGTCCTCGTCGGTGACGTTGACCTCGGCCTTGGGGGCCTCCAGGCCCTTATACTGGCCCAGGGTCACCTCTGGATACACGGCCACGGTGCACTTGAACACCACGCCGTCCTTGCCGCAGGACTCCAGCTCCACCTCGGGATAGCCGACGACCTTCAGCTCCTGCTCCTTCACGGCGGCCTCATAGGCGTCGGGCAGCAGGATGTTCACTGCTTCTTCATAGAAGACCTCTGCGCCGTACATGCTCTCGATCATCTTGCGGGGAGCCTTGCCGGGGCGGAAGCCGGGAACGCTGATCTTGGACCGCTGCTGCAGGTACGCCTTGTTGATGGCGGCCTCAAAGGCGGCGGCATCTGCTTCGATGGTCAGTGCGACCTTGCTCTTGTCCAGTTTTTCACAGGATTTTACACTCATTTTGATTTTTCCTCCGTTCAGCATTAAATCGTATCAATGCAATTCTATATAATAGCAGAAAACAATTTCAATTTCCACACTTTTTTGCTCTAATCACAAATTTTTTTGGGATGAAAGCTCAAATAGTCCCCGGACACCATGAAAAACGAGGTTCCGCCCCGTTCTCCCTGCAGGGCCCGGCGGTGGGAGGGACCGTGGAGATGGCCATAGCAGCACACCTTCACCTGGTATTCCCGCAGCAGCCGCAGAATCTCCGGGCACTGATACCCCTGGTACAGAGGCGGGTAGTGAAGAAAGCACAGCTTCTCGTGATCTCCCGCCGCCTTCAGGGAGGTTTCCAGCCGCCCGATCTCCCGCAGCAGAACCTTTTCGTTGTGGGTGCCCTGGTTATCCAGCTCATAGAACCAGCCCCGGGTACCGCACAGAGCCGTGTCCCCGTAGAACCGGCAGTTGTTGTGGAGGATCTCCATGGTGGTCAGGCCGTTTTCCGCAAAGAACCGCTCCATTTTGGCGGCGGTGTTCCACCAATAGTCGTGGTTGCCCTTGAGCAGGTACTTCTTCCCCGGCAGGGCGTCGATGAACCGGAAATCCTCCAGCGATTCCTCCAGGCTCATGCCCCAGGACAGGTCGCCGCACAGCACGGTGACGTCATCCTCCGTCAGCACGGAGAATCCCTCCCGGATGCGGGCCACATAGTCCTTCCAGCCGTCCCCGAAGATCTCCATGGGCTTGTCGGACCCCAGGGACAGATGCAGATCGCCAATGGCATACAGCGCCATACGGCACCTCCTTCCTTATTATAGTATATCGTTATATCAGCCGCCGCAGATTGTTCCAGAACAGGTCCTTCAGCAGCTGCCGGGGATAACCCCGGTCCGCCAGAGCCTGCCACAGGCGGGGCATGTCCTGGACGCCCTGCATTCCGGCGGCCAGGGTCCCGCAGCCGTCCAGATCGCCGCCCAGGCACAGAGCTTTCTCCCCGCCCAGCTCCAGAAAATGCTCCACATGGGCCACCAGCTCCTCCATGGTGCCCGCCGGACCCACAAACGGCCGGTACAGGTTCAGCCCCACCACACCGCCGGAGTCCCGGATGGCCCGGAACATGTCGTCGGTGAGATTGCGCCGGTGGGGGCACAGGGCCCGGCTGTTGGAGTGGGTGGCCACCACCGGCCCCCGGGCCAGGCGCACCACGTCCCAGAACCCCGGGTCGCTGATGTGGGACACGTCGGGGCAGATATGGCACGCCTCCAGCTGCCGCAGGAAGTCGGCGCCAAGAGGGGAGAGGCCCCGATCCGTGTCCCGGCAGTTGGTGCCGGACAGGACATTGGGCCAATTCCACACGGGGTTGAGAAACCGCACGCCCCATTCCGCCGCCGTCTCCACCTGTCCCGGGTCGCAGCCTATGAGCTCGGCCCCCTCTATGGAGAGAATCGCCGCCATTTTCCCGTCTGCCGCGGCCCGGTCCACCTCTGCGCCGGTGCGGCAGGGGACAATGACGTCCCGGTTCTGCTCCATCTCCCGCAGGAACTTCTGATGCAGGAGTTGTCCCTCCCGGACCATGGTGCTGCCCTGGGGAACCTCCTCCGGGTCCTGATACAGGGCGAACACCTGGGCGAACCGCCCGAAGCTCGACGCCCGGTGCAGATCCAGATGGCCATCGTTTTCCCGCAGCTGCGCTCCGGTCCGCAGGCACCGATAAATGGTATCGCAATGTGCGTCGAAATAGGGGATAGGGTTCATGCCGTCACCTCAGAATGCGTTCTCAATGTACTCTATGCGGCTGGCCTTCTGGGGATGCGGACCCTCGGCGTACACCTCCGCCACGTCGAAGCGGGCGGGGCAGTCCAGGTCCTTCACCATCAGGTACCAGGCTGCCGTTTTCCGCAGCCGCTCCTGCTTTTTTGGGGTCACATACTCCCGGGGCAGGCCGCAGGACAGATTCGTCCGGGTCTTGACCTCCACGAAGCACAGCACGCCGTCCTTCCGGGCGATCAGGTCGATCTCCCCGAACCGGCAGTGAAACCCGTGGGCCAGCAGGGTGTAGCCCCGGCGGCGCAGATAGTTGGCCACCTCCGCCTCGCCCCAGGTGCCCTCGGCCCGGCTCATGACTGCCGCTCCTTCCACTTTTTCAGAAACGACTGCCGGTGCTCCGGGCAGGGACCGTATTGGTCCAGCATGGCGTAGTGCAGCTTCGTGCCGTAGCCCTTGTGCTGGGCAAACAGATACTGGGGATATTCCCGGTCCAGCACCTGCGTCACGTACCGGTCCCGGGTGACCTTGGCCAGGATGGACGCCGCCGCAATGGATACGCTGCGTCCGTCGCCGCCTACCACCGTCTCATGGGGGAGGTCGATGGAGGCGCACCGCCCATGGTCCCGGTTGCCGTCGATCAGAACGTAGTCCGGGCGGAGGGTCAGGGCCTCGATGGCCAACTCCATGGCCCGGATCCGGGCGCTTAAAATGTCCGTGGCGTCGATCTCCGCCGCGCTGACGGAGGCCACGGCCCAGGCGATGGCCCTTTCGGTGATGACGCCGTACAGGGCCTCGCGCTTTTTCTCCGTCAGCTTCTTGGAGTCGTCCAGCCCCGGGATATTGCAGCCCGGCGGCAAAATCACCGCTCCCGCGCACACGGGACCCATCAGGGGTCCTGCACCGGCCTCGTCACAGCCGCACACAATGGCATAGCCCCGCTGCCGGGCCGCCTGCTCCAGGGATTCATCCGGCTTCATTGCGCATCCTCCACCGTCTCCAGGGTGAACCGGCCCAGCTTGCCGCCCCGGAACTCGTCCAGCAGAACCCGGGCCATGCGCTGGGTGTCCACCTGGGCCCCCCGCATAAGGAAGCCCCGCTTCCGCCCGGCCTTCTCCAGCAGGTCATATCCGCTGTCCTCCGGCTGCACGTCGATCTTGTACCGCTCCTCCAGCACCGGCGCATACCGCCGGCCCAGATAGTCCATGAGATAGCAGGCCAGTTCCTCCATGTCTACCACGTCGTCCTTGATGGCGCCGGTGAAGGCCAGGCGCTTGCCCACCTCCGGGTCGTCAAACCGGGGCCACAGAATGCCCGGGGTGTCCAGCAGCTCCAGAGTGCTGTCCACCGGCACCCACTGCTTGCTGCGGGTAACGCCGGGCCGGTCCTCGGCACGGGCGGTTTTGCGGCGGGCTACCTTATTAATAAAGGTGGACTTGCCCACGTTGGGGATTCCCAGCACCATGACCCGCACGGTGCGGCCCGCCTGGCCCCGCTGGGCCCAGGCGGCCAGCTTGTCCCGCAGCAGCTCCCGGACAGCGGCGGCAAACTGGGCGGTGCCTGCGCCGCCCTTGGCATTGGCCTCCAGCACAGCATAGCCCTTTTCCCGGAAATAAGCCGTCCAGCGCCGGGTCTCGCCGGGGTCCGCCTGGTCCACCCGGTTCAGGACCACCAGCCGGGGCTTGCCCGCCGTCAGCTCGTCCACATCCGGGTTCCGGCTGGACAGGGGAATGCGCGCGTCCAGAATCTCGCACACGGCGTCCATATTTTTGATCTCCGCCGTGATCATCCGCCGGGTCTTGGTCATGTGCCCGGGGAACCAGCTCAGATTATCAACCTGCATGTCGTTCACCTCTCGTATTTCCTTCGTAACTAAGAAATTATATCATATTTTCCGCCGCTTGGCAAAAGAAAAAACGCCCGCTGTCTGCGGGCGTTCGTTCTTTTTTCGGGGGATACAGCTTACAGCTTCTCCTTGACCTTGGCAGCCTTACCAACGCGGTCACGCAGATAGTACAGCTTGGCGCGGCGCACGAAGCCGTGGCGGACCACTTCGATGGTGGCGATGGAGGGGGAGTGCACGGGGAACACCTTTTCCACGCCCACGCCGTAGGAGATACGACGGACGGTGAAGGTCTCCTCAATACCGCCGTGCTTCTTGGCAATGACGGTGCCCTCGAAGACCTGGATACGCTCGCGGGCGCCTTCCTTGACCTTCACGTGCACGCGGACGGTATCGCCCACCTGCACCTGGGGGACTTCCTTCTCCAGCTGCTCTTTGTTCAGTGCTTTGATCAGATCCATGGATATTTCCTCCTGTTTATATAGGCGTTCGTGCCGTCATGTATGCGGCGTCCGACTCGTTCCGGACCCCGGCGGCAGAGGACCGCCCTTTTTACGCCATGATAGGATATCACATCCGAGCCGGTTTTGCAAGCTTTTTTTGCGCTTTCCCTGAAAAAAAGAGTCGTCGTCAGGGAAGCAGACGCATCTTGACGGGACGGCGTTTTTCCTGTAAAATGGGTAAGATAAAAACGTATTCTTTCAGATGAGGTAACGATATGGCAAATGGATTCATTGATAAGGCCCGCATCACCGTCCGGGCCGGAAACGGCGGCAACGGAGCCGTCGCCTTTCACCGGGAAAAATACATCGCCGCAGGCGGCCCCGACGGCGGCGACGGCGGCGACGGCGGCAGCATCATCGTCCGGGTGGACGACAATATGTCCACGCTGATGGACTTCCGCTATAAGCGCAAATATGTGGCGGCCAACGGTGTAGACGGCCAGGGCGGCCGCAAAAGTGGCAAGGACGGCCAGAGTCTGACCATCCGCGTGCCCCGGGGCACCCTGATCCGGGACGCCGAAACCGGCGAGATCATCAAGGATATGTCCGACGACCAGCCCTTTGTGCTGTGCAAGGGCGGCCGGGGCGGCTGGGGCAACCAGCATTTCGCCACCCCCACCCGTCAGGTGCCCCGCTTTGCCAAGGCGGGCCTGCCCGGCGAGAGCCACGACGTGGTGCTGGAGCTGAAGCTGCTGGCGGACGTGGGACTGGTGGGCTTCCCCAACGTGGGAAAGAGCACCCTGCTGAGCGTGGTGTCCAAGGCCCACCCCAAAATCGCCAACTACCACTTCACCACCCTGTACCCCAACCTGGGCGTGGTGTATGTGGACGAGGGCGTGTCCTTCGTCATGGCCGATATCCCCGGCATCATCGAGGGAGCCAGCGAGGGCGCGGGCCTGGGCCACGACTTCCTGCGGCATATCGACCGCTGCCGCCTGCTGGTCCACCTGGTGGACGTGTCCGGCAGCGAGGGCCGGGACCCTATCGCCGACTTTGACGCCATCAACCAGGAGCTGCGGCAGTACAGTCCGGAGCTGGCGGACCGGCCCCAGATCGTGGTGGCCAACAAGACGGACCTGCTGGCGGACCCCGCCCAGCTGGACGCCTTCCGTGCCCATGTGGAGGAGGCGGGCTACACGTTCATGGCCATGTCCGCCGCCACCCACCAGGGTACCCGGGAGCTGGTGCAGGCCATTGCCGCCCGGCTGGCGGAGCTGCCGCCGGTGGCGGTGTACGAGCCGGAGTATGTGCCCCGGCCGCCTCAGATCGACACCTCCGAGCCTCTCAATATCCAGCAGGAGGACAACACCTGGCTGGTGGAGGGCCCGTGGCTGCAGCGGCTGATGGCCAACATCAACTTCTCCGACTACGAAAGCCGTATGTACTTCGACAAGATGCTGCGCCAGTCCGGTCTGTTTGACCAGCTGGAGCGCATGGGCATCCAGGACGGCGACATTGTGTCCATGTACAACCTGGAATTTGAGTATCAGCGCTGAAAAAAGCCGCCGGTTCCTGAACCGGCGGCTTTTTTGGGGCCTCTGATGTTATTTTTGCGATGAAGCGGGATCATTATGCGCCATATGAACGAAACGACTTCATCTCGCTACCTTGTGCGAAATGCGGCAAAAGCCGGAAAATCACCGGAGGGGAATTGTTTCGGTTGCACAACGGAGCGGGATATGTTATACTGACAAAACACGGAAAGGGGGGAATTCCATGAAAAAATTGACGGCGCTTCTGCTGGCGCTGGTGATGGCGCTGTCCCTGACGGCGTGCAGCTTTGTGATGCTGCCGGAGGAGCAGGACCCGCCGGCCGACCCGAAGCAGGAGCAGCAGCTGGCCCGGGAGGATACATACACCACAAAAGAGGATTTAGCGCTGTATATCCACCTGTATGGCCGCCTGCCGGACAATTTCATCACAAAAAAAGAGGCCCAGCAGCTGGGCTGGACCGGAGGCTCCCTGGAGCCTTATGCCCCGGGCTGCTGCATCGGCGGCAGCCGGTTCGGCAATTATGAGGGCCTGCTGCCGGAGGCCGACGGCCGCACCTGGACCGAGTGCGACATCAACACCCTGGGGGCCGATTCCCGGGGAGCGGAGCGCATCGTGTTTTCCAACGACGGCCTGATCTACTACACCGGCGACCACTACAAGACCTTTGAACTGCTGTATGGAGGAGAATGACTATGCAGATCCACCTGAACGGAAATGACATCACCAACCGGGAACAGCTGCACGACGCCCTGTCAGAGGCGCTGGAGCTGCCGGAATGGTACGGCCGCAGCCTGGACGCCCTGTATGACTGCCTGACGGACCTGTCCGTGCCCACCACCATCCATGTGGAGAATTGGCCGGAGGAGGACTATATGCAGCGGGCGCTGGCGGTGCTGCGAGACGCGGCGGAGGAGAACGAGCTGCTTCAGGTGCGCTTGGAGGACTGACCCAGCTTGTGCCGGGTGTACCACAGGGCGCCCAGAATCAGCAGACCGTCCGCGATCAGCAGGGCCCAGAACACTGGATTGCGGAAATCCAGGTTGTTGCCCAGAATGCAGAAGCACACCATGCCCGGCATGATGGCCAGCCACGACGAGGCCAGATACGACCAGTAATTCAGCCGCATCATGCCGAACAGCACCCCCAGCACCTCCATGTTCAGCCCCAGCATGTGGATGGCGAAGCAGGAGACGAAGCCGTATTCCTGGGTGGCGGCGAAATATTTCCGGAGCTTGGGGTGCTTGTTCAGCAGGCCCTCCAGGCTCTCGGTGCGGGTGGAGCGTCCGATCCAATAGGAGATGGACAGGCACAGGGCCGTGCCCACGGCGTTGATGGCCAGGGCCGCCGGAAGCGGGAAGATCAGCGACACAACCACCACCAGCGCGTTGTATACCACCACGCCGGAGATGCCCTTCACCGCAAACAGGGCCAGGATCACCGCCACCGCCAGACCGGGCCGGTGGTCCACCAGCTGGGGAATGGTGTTCAGGTCCAGCACGCCTGTCAGCAGCAGGATGCCGAAGCCTGCCGTGCACAGCAGCATCAGCAGGATGGGCAGATAGTCCCGCAGGGTCTTTTTCATGGATGGCACAGCCTCCTCGGATAAAATATAGAAGAATTTATACCATAATTTTGTGAACAAATCAAGTATGCGGCGGGATTTTGAACAAATTCTGAATCCCGGGCAAAGGAATGGTTGACAATTTTCCGGGAATGGTGTAAAATGCCCACATATTGAAAGCGGCTGTGATGGGAAGCAGTAGGCGGTCTGCGGATGCCGAGAGAGGGAGCGGTTGGTGGAAGCTCCCGTGACGCGCCGCCCAAGTCGTCCCGGAGCCTTGGGCTGAACTGACAGTAGGCTGCAACGGCATGTCCTCCGTTATCGGGACAGGGCGTTTTCTGCGCCCATGAGTGCGGGATTTCCCGAATACAGGTGGTACCACGGACTTTTTACGGTTCGCCCTGTTTTGCCATGGCAAAACGGAGCGGGCCTTTTTGTTTTGCCAAATACTCAGACAAGGAGAATAGCTATGCGCAAAGAATTACCCAAGGTGTACGATCCCCGGCAGGTGGAGCCCCGGATCTACCAGATGTGGATGGACGGCGGCTGCTTCAAGGCGGAGCCGAATCCCGACAAGAAGCCCTTTTCCATCGTGATGCCGCCCCCCAACGTCACCGGCCAGCTGCACATGGGCCACGCCATGGACGCCACCCTGCAGGACATCCTCATCCGCTTCAAGCGGATGCAGGGGTATGAGGCCCTGTGGCTGCCCGGCACGGACCACGCCGGTATCGCCACCCAGATCAAGGTGGAGGAGAACCTGCGCCAGGAGGGCCTGACCCGCTATGACCTGGGCCGGGAGAAGTTCCTGGAGCGCGTGTGGGCCTGGAAGGAGAAGTACGGCAACCGCATTGTGGAGCAGCAGAAGAAGATGGGCTCCTCCTGCGACTGGGACCGGTCCCGCTTCACCATGGACGAGGGCTGCTCCAGGGCCGTCCGGGAGACCTTCTGCGAGCTGTATGACAAGGGCCTGATCTATAAGGGCAGCCGCATCATCAACTGGTGCCCCCACTGCCTGACGGCTCTGTCCGACGCCGAGGTGGAGTACACCGACAAGCCCGGCCACCTGTGGTATATTCGTTACCCCCTGGCCGACGGCAGCGGCGACATCGTGGTGGCCACCACCCGCCCGGAGACCATGATGGGCGACACCGGCGTGGCCGTGAACCCCGAGGACGAGAAGTTCAAGCACCTCATCGGCAAGACCTGCATCCTGCCCATTATGAACCGGGAGATCCCCATCGTGGGCGACGAATACTGCGAGATCGGCTTCGGCACCGGCGCGG
>ERZ839767.1684-NODE-1684-length-32322-cov-5.962159_pt1 | contig 32322 bp, 25 predicted proteins | sample MGYA00519879_ERZ839767 | MGnify/ENA primary metagenome ERZ839767 (study PRJEB31850, sample SAMEA3708852) | human gut metagenome | biome: human gut; feature: human-associated habitat; material: faeces | place: China | collected 2014 ... | reverse complement strand
TATTTCACATATCGTATTTCTCTATTCCGAAACCAAAATCTTAATATACAAAAAAGCCGCCATATTATAGGCGACTCAATTATCAACTTCATTTTGTACTTAAAAGCATCATTTGTTTTAATTCTAGAAAGCGACTATTTCAATAACTCCATAATTTCATCTTCACTCTTCGACAATGACTTAGAAATAAGCTCTAAACTCATCCCATTTGCAAGCATCACTTGAATCATTTGTTTTATCTCTTGATCCTTTTCTTTTACTTTCTTTTCAGCCTCTTCTTTTTCTTTTTGAACTTCTTTCATTTGTCTTTGAGTTTCTTCAAGTTCAAGCTGTCGTTCCATACGCTCTTCATTTTCATGCAGTTTTTGAAAATCTTCTATTATTTTCTTACAATAATCATCCGATCTGGTTTCTACATGCTTCTCTAACATTTGATTCACCCCATCCTTCTCTATCATCATCTTTATTTTAATATCAATTTGTTAAATCATCGTTTCCTGTTCATGTCTTCAAGCGGTTTATTTAAATCTACTTTTGACATTTCTATTGTACTTAACTTCATACGATCCTGACTTTCTTCTACAAAAGATAAACCTTCTTCATTCCTTAATGTGAATGATATATACTCTAGCTTTTCTGTTTATTTATTATATTCGTTAACACCACAAACAAATCTTCAATATTGATCGGCTTTGCGATATGACCATCCATACCAGCATCTATCGCTTTTTTCTTGTCTTCCTCAAACGCATTGGCCGTTATTGCCACAATAGGTATACATGCTTTTGCCTTGTCTTGTAAGTTTCTAATTTCATACGTAGCTTTATATCCATCCATTTTAGGCATTTGAATATCCATTAAAATGACATCATATGTACCACATGGATTTTCTATGACTTTATTCACACACTCAATACCATTCTTTACACGATCTACAAAAAGTCCTGTACGCTCTAATATGGTTAGTGCAATCTCGGCATTTAAATCATTATCCTCAGCCAAAAGAATATGTTTACCATTAAAAATTGCATTATCAACTTCACAATTCTCTTCTTGTTTATTCAAATAATATTTTTCATCCGCCATTTTATATTTCAACGTGACAACAAACGTACTCCCCTTACCAAGAACACTCTTCACATCAATTGTACCACCAAGAAGATCCACATATTTCTTTACAATGGCCATACCAAGACCTGTACCACTAATTTTACTGGATGTCATTCTTTCTCTTGAAAAAGATTCAAAAATCTTCTCCAAATACTCCTGACTCATACCAATACCCGTATCCATAATGCTTGTACGAACAATCATATATCCAGGCTCATCACATGAAAGCTCATCCACATTAACTTCAATAGAACCATTCGAAGGTGTATATTTAACGGCATTACTTAAAATATTCACAAAAATTTCTTCAACCTTTGTCACATCGGCCATGACATGTTTATGCTCAACATTAAAAGTGTAGCTCACATGAATATTCTTTTTCTTCGCCTCATCCTCAAACATTTCAAACAATCTTTGTCTTATATCCTCAATATTCACATAGTTTTCATCCAATTCCATATGACCACTTTCTATGCGTGCCATATCTAATACGTTATTAATAATTGATAAAAGAATATTGCCTGCCTTTTGAAGTTTATTTAAATGTTCTAAAACCTTAGGCAAATCATTATCTTTCAACTCATTCTTCATAAGTTCAGAATAGCCCAAAATCGCATTCATAGGCGTACGAATATCATGCGATACATTATGCAGAAATTGCGTTTTGGCAAGATTTGCCTCCTTAGCACTCGCCTCTGCTCGCCTTGCCTTTCTTAAAAGTAGAAGAATTACAATAATAATACTAAAGCCTAAAATAAGAACAACAGCCAAATGATCTTTTAAAAAACCATAAAAAGTCATTTTATAAGCTGTACTATCATACATCGCAATCGCACTTGTCAACATATCCGAAGGCATAGCCTTTATCGTCTTATTCAATATGGATAATAGTGTTGCCTGCCCATCTTCTACCCCAAAACAAGCCTCCATTGTCTTTGTCAAAGAAATAATTTTAAAATTCTTATTACCATCAAATTTCAATACCTGACTCGCTCCCTTGATAAAACAATCTACTTTACCATCAACAACCATATTCGCCCCATCCTCAATCGAATCACAATCCACGAGTTTCCAATGCGGATAGTTATACGCAATATGTTGTTTTAAAGCTACCTTGTTTTTCGGTACAGCTACCACATATGAATCATTCTCATTAAAATCTTCCTTATTTGTAACGGCAATCAAATTATACGTCCAAGCCGTATTCGAAAGTGCATACCCCTTCTTTTCGGCAACATTTGAATTTCGACTCGCATAATAAATCACATCAATCTCTTTATTCTGTAAAGCCTCAATCATTTTGTCATAATCATCAAAAGCCTGTATATCAAATTTTAATGTATGATTCCCCAAACAATCTTTGGCATACGAAATATATTCAGGCAGTGAACCACGAATCTCTCCACTCTTTTTGTCCATTGAAAACACAACAGGATCATTATCTAAAAATCCAATTCGAATACCACCATGCTCTTCTAACCATGACTTTTCAACACCTGTTAAAATTTGCGTATAATCCAAAGTAAAATATTTCTTATACAAATCCGCCTTGAAAAAAGGACTATCACTATCCAACTGGCGCATCGCATAATCCAATTCTTGTTTAATATCACTACGCTCTTTATTGATCGCAAAATATATATCAGACTTTCCAATTGTAGTTACACTAGAAATCCCTCTTTCAGACCAAATTGACTCTTCTAAAGACACAAAACAATCAATCTCATTATTCGCCAATTTCTTTTTTACATCCTCATTACCACTTACATTCACATGCTCAGTATGAATACCATACTTATTCTCCCATTCTGTAAGCATATATTCAGGCTTAGCACCTTTAAGCACACCCATACGCTTTCCATCCAAGGACTTAAAATCCGAAGGCACAATATCCATATCCGATAAATTCGCATACAAAACATACTTCTCATCACCCATGGATTCCTCAGAAAATAACATTTCTTTAGCACGATCATCCGTATACGCAATATCACCCATGATATCAATCTCACCATTTTCAAGCTTCTCGAAACAGTTTGACCAATCACACTTCACATACTCAAATTTCCAACCCGTATATCCAGCCAAAGCCTGCATTAATTCATAACCATAACCACGCCTTACACCATGATCATCCACATAATTAAATGTATCTTCAAAAGATCCCACACGAATCGTCTTCTGTGTCTCATCCGCCAAACAAGGCATGCACATAGATAAAACCACTAAAATGATTGTGCATAACGCAGCTAATCTTTTCCCTTTTTTAAACATATTATTTCTCCATATCCATTTGTTAATAGTATATTTTATTTCACAAGATTCAGTCAATAAAACGAAATTATTTTTTAATAAAATCTAACCAATTTACATAATTCATAAAAAAAGAGGAAGAGACCCGCAGGTTCTTCCCCGCCTGTAGGCTTCGCAAGTTTCTACAGAACGATCACTAAATCAAGTTTACGTTATCTCAAATATTGAGTCAATACATTTAATCTACATTATCTACTAATCTGTCTAAAACCAACTCATTACCTTTATATTTGAAAACATATTGCTTGTTTAAATCTTTATTCTTTAATGAAAACCACACTTCACCATCCGACTGCATTGTAATCGCATCTACATAATATGCTTCATCCTCTATTTGATCATTTGCACTTTTGATCAATTCCTCATCTGAATATGGTATTGAAGTTTGAACTTCTTTTGTCTCTCTAAGTTCCGGCTGTGCCTGTGTACAACCAGTTAGTAGCATTAGTAAAATTATTCCTAATTTCTTCATAGTATCGTATACGTATTCTCCTTCGTATTGATTTCAATTGTGATGTGATTACTAAATGTGGCCTGTTGAATATGATCATTGATGATTCTATGTTCTAGCATCTCTTCATTTTTAATTCTTTGATAAAAATCTAGAACAATATTGGCACGCTGAATTCGATCTTCTATGGATAAACCATCAGTTCCAAAATTACCATCCACATTATCATAAGGTGCATTTCTTACTACATATGGAATACCACCATTTAATAACGCATACAACATGTAGTCTTCTTGCTTTTTATCCATTGGCCAAGGCAAAATGAAACAATCATGATATACAAGATTAAATAAAGGTACAGGTATTCCCATTCTTTTCGCATTTTCATCTTTCATCATAAACTCATAAGGACCATAATGTGAAAATACAAGTTCTCGCATTGCCCAATCACTACACTCTTCACTTGAAGGAATGATTCCCTTAGAGATCATATATTGAAAACAAGCCCTTCTATATTTCATACACTCTTTTCTTGTTATCAAATGTTCAGGATTAAAACACTCATCCATTTCATTACAAGAAAATACATCTAAGTATACACAATCCAAATCAATATGTTTTAAGATTTCAGTGTAGTTTCTTTTTACATACTTCGGTGCAAGACTTGCACACAAATAGTTTTGTCTTCCACCAGCCCAATTTGCATGCTCATACACTACTCCATCCTCTAATTGAATGGCTTCATTTTCATCATGTGTTTTGGCCTTATAGTAATAATCACGATACTGATCATGTAAGCCAAATAAATCATTAGACGCACTTAAACTTTGTTGAAGATTCTTTAAACCTGACCATCCACCAGCTTCTATACATGCCGGTAAATAATCCGGATGACAATTATCATAGCCAGGATCTCCCCAGCCATCCAAATGAAGATACAGTTTGTTTGAACCTAATTTATGAAGCCTTTGAATCATCTCTTTTACCGAATCAAAAGAATGAATCACATCCTCTTGCCCACTATAAAAACGTGAATCCTTTTCCGTATGTGCCTTAATACCCGTATGTACAACAGCACACTGTTGAAGATCTGCTATTTTATGAAGATTTACTTCCTTCTCCTTTAAAGACTTAAACAAACCACTCTCTTTAACATAATCACGATACACCTTACATGCACGATTATAATCCATATTACTTTCAAAAGAATATCGGACAACACGTTTATATCGCATCTTACCTAAACTTGTTAACCACACAAATTGAAGTCGAGTTCCCTTGTCATCATGATCAATTGTATATTTAGAATCCCAAGGCGTTTCATTGATCGCAATATAACCCAATCCATTATTTGTCTGAGAAAGCCAAGGCATATAGGCCGCACAACTCGTAAACTGACCATCAAAGGCAATATGACTATAATCGTACTCATATCGATTCGGAATCAATAACCCCTGCATATAAGGAATGGTCGAATAGCCATCCTTATCTTCACACACAAAACTATCAGGAAAATGAACCTCTTTAATATTCTCATCCACTTTTGGAATCCACTCAAAATAATAATGATTCGTACTATTTTCTTTCCAAATATATGTATCAAAATACTTATACGTATTATAAATACCCCTACCTAAGCCAGTCACTCTTTCTTCGGATGAAATGAAATCATCCCTAAAATTTATTTTTTGATCATCCTTCGTTATATAAAACGAATCATGATTTCTTATCCAATTTTCCATATACAAATACCTCTATCAAATTATATCACATGAAAAAAAGTATCCATTACGATACTTTCTTTAATATTCTTACTTCATAAGGCTTGAACTCAAGTGCATTATCAATATGTACTTCTTCATTCGTTTCAATATCGATAAAGTTACCATTTCCATTAAAACCTAATGTTTGAGCTTCCTTCTTCATATTCATACAAATCCATAGACATTCCTTTTCATCTTGTCTTTGATAAATACAAGCCGTGTTCGTGATACCAATCTGTGTATAATCTCCATAGGATAAGGCTGAATGATGATGTTTCAGGTTAATTAACTTTTTGATTGTATCCGTCAATCCATTCCACTCAAACACTTTGATTTCTGGTCTAAGCTGGGTATCATTCCAGTTCTTTTTACCTTCCATACCCCATTCACTGCCATAATAGATACATGGAATACCTGGCATAGTAAACAACATCGTATAAATTAAAGGCAATTGGTTTGTATCCTCTAGAATCGATGCAACTCTTTCTACATCGTGATTATCGACAAAGTTAAATAGATGCTTACCTGTATATAAACACCATGGATCCTTGCCAAATTGACGATTCAATGAATATAAGATTTCATAGAAGTTTGCTGAATTAAAGCTTGAATATAATCCTTTATAACACTCATAATTCGTAACCGAATCCAACATGTTCTCATTCATCCACTGATTATAGTCACCATGTAACGTTTCACCTAACAAGAAAAAATCTCTATCAACATGATTGTGTAATGTTTGAAGGAAATTCTTATCTAGACAATATGCAACATCTAATCTTAAACCATCAATTTTAAATTCTTCTCTCCAAAAATCCACTACATTTAAAATGTAATTCACAACATCTTGATTTTGAAGATTCAGCTTTACTAAAATGTCATTGCCTTCCCAATCCTGATACCAGAAGCCATCATTGTAGTGATTGTTTCCATTAAAATCAATATAGAACCAGTCTTTATATGGCGAATCCCACTTCTTCTCTAATACATCCTGAAACGCAAAGAAATCACGTCCCACATGATTAAATACGGCATCTAAAATGATTTTAATACCATTATCATGAAATTTATCTACAACTTCCTTTAAATCCTCATTGGTGCCAAGTCTTGTATCTAATGTTTTAAAATCCGTTGTATCATAACCATGCGTACGACTTTCAAAGATTGGATTCAATAGGATACAATCCACTTTTAATTTCTTTAAATGTGGAATAAATTCCTCCAGCTTATGAATTCTATGTTCTAAAACATGATCATTTTCAAATGGTGCTCCACAAGCCCCAAAAGGATAGATTTGATAAAATACACTCTCATTTGCCCACATACTATGTTACTCCTTTATGATATCTACAGCTTGCACTTGAATTAAATCCATCAATGTCTTGGGATCCATTTCAATCTGCATACCAATCTTACCTGCACTAAAATAGATCTTATCCTGATTTAATGCATCCTCATACATAAAGGTGCGAAACTGCTTCTTCATCCCTAAAGGAGAACAACCGCCACGAATATAACCCGTAATCTTATTAATATCCTTCACATGAATCATCTCACACGATTTGACTCCTGCTACTTTTGCACACTTCTTTAAATCCAGTTCCTTTTCTACTGGAAGCATATACACCAAAAATTCTTTTGTGTTTGCCTGTGTAACTAATGTCTTATACACCGCATCCACTGGCTGATGTAACATATTCGCAACATGCACACCATCCACTGGATCCCCCTCTTTATGATCATACGTATGCGCTACATAATCCACCTTATGCTGATCTAGAAAACGCATTGCATTTGTTTTTTGAATCTTTTTCATTGTGAAAACTCCTCTAACAATTCCTTTGCCACCAAGAACTTCGTTTTATTTTGCTCCATCGCCATTTTTTCAATATAGTGATGCGCCTTTTCCTCGCTCCAATGATAATTCGAAATCAAAATCAGCTTACAATGATCCACCATTTTCAACTCCAAATATTTCTGCTCTAAGCTTGTAATTTTCTTTTCATACTTCAAAATCTTCTCTTGCATACTTTTCAAGACAAGTAGAGCCTGAAGCAATACCTCCTTCTTGATGGGATACGACAGCACTATTATACCACTATCTTTACATTGATATAAAACTTGATCATAAATATCCTTCTTACAAATTAGACAAACACCCATATTCCTTGTGATTGCGATACTTTTCGCAAAATTTAAAATAGCACTATTTCCCGTATACAATATAACCACATAATCAAATTGAGTTTCTCTTAGCTTATTTAAGGCATCATTATGTGTGGATGAAAGCACATAATGCATGTGGGCAGTATTCTTTAATAAAGTTAAGAAATTCTCATTTCCAAGCACTAAAACTTTATTAACCTCCATAAGCCATTACCCAACATAGATATCCACTACATCTTTTCCTAAAATATTTCTTAACCACTCAGATTCACTAGCTTTTCTTTTTGCCTCTTTTAAGTCCTGAGGAAGTCTTTTCAAATCATTCGTCGCAACATCCGTACATGGAATTGTTTCCAATTTCTTTTCAATCCCTTCAAGACCCGCACAAATCAAAAGGGCATAGGCCAAATAAATATTACAGCTACAATCCGGACTTCTTAATTCAATACGATTCGTACTATGCGTTGCCGGAATACGAATCAATTGATTTCGATTTTGGTAGGACCACGAAATATATTGTGGCGCCTTATCCTTACCTAATCGTTTATATGAATCTTTTATCGGATTTAGAAACAAAGTCATCTCCTCAATACGATTTAAGATACCTGCCATAAAAGGCATCATCAACTCTTCATGGTTTTCAACACTCATATTAATATGCATACCATTACCCGGCTGATCATTAATCGGTTTTGGTGAAAAATCCGCAACCAAGCCCTGCATATTCGCAATCGCTTGTACGACCCATTTAAAAGTAGCCGCATTATCCGCTGCCTGTAAAGCACTCGAATAACGAAAATCAATTTCATTTTGACCATGCCCCATCTCATGATGCGAAACCTCCGGATCAATACCCATTTCAGATAAAGTCAAACAAATTTCTCTACGAACATTTTCCCCCTTATCTAAAGGCGCAATATCCATATAACCCGCCTGATCCAATGGAATATAAGTATTCTCTCCATTTTCATCCTGCTTAAATAAATAGAATTCGAATTCCGAACCAAAATTGACACTGATTCCCATCTCTTTCGCTTTATTGACTGCTTTCTTTAATATATAACGCACATCCCTTTCAAATGGCGTTCCATCCGGATATTTAATATCACAATACATACGAATAACACTGCCATCCATACTGCGCCATGGCAAGATACTCATAGTGTTTGGATCGGGATATAAAAATAGATCACTATGCACTTCATCTAAAAAGCCATCGATGGCACTCGCATCAAAGCTAATCCCTTCTTTAAAGGCACGTTTTAATTCGGATGGTAAAACCGATACATTTTTTTGTATACCATAAATGTCAAAGTAAGAAAGACGAATAAATCGTACGTCTTGTTCTTCACAAAATTCAATCACATCTTCATAAGTCATAATATTCACCTCGAATAATTAATACACTATTTTCATGTTGTTTTCAATGATTTTTACATTTTTACAATTTCCTGTTGACAACTCAAAATATCCGCATATAATTATGTCCATACATGGCAAGGACGCCAATAAAGCAGAGGAATTTACCTCATGTTTTTCGTGTCCTTGCCCTTTTTTTATGAAAAGGAGAGCCATTATGAAATCGATCGTAGAAGAAATTTTTGGAAGTAAAGTATTTGACGAATCCGTCATGCGAGAAAAGCTCGCAAAGGATACCTATCGCGAATTAGAAAAGACTATTCGTGATGGAAAACAATTGAATATAAAAATTGCGAATGCCGTAGCCCACGCCATGAAGGAATGGGCCATCGAACAAGGTGCAACACACTATACCCATTGGTTCCAGCCAATGACAGGTGTTACAGCTGAAAAGCACGATGGCTTTATCAATCCAGACGAAGATGGCAAAGTCATTATGGAATTCAGTGGTAAAGAATTAATCAAAGGTGAACCCGACGCCTCCAGCTTTCCAAATGGAGGTTTAAGAGCCACATTTGAAGCCAGAGGATATACGGCATGGGATCCAACAAGCTATGCCTTCATCAAAAACGGCGTACTATGTATTCCTACCGCATTCTGCTCTTACTCAGGACATGCCCTAGATAAGAAAACACCACTATTAAGAAGTATGCAGGCTATTAATAAACAAGCCCTACGTATTGTGAAATTATTTGGACATGATGATGTACATACAATCAAAACAACCGTAGGACCAGAACAAGAATATTTCTTAGTCGATCAAAAATATTACGAACAAAGAAAAGACTTGATCTATACAGGACGTACACTATTTGGTGCACCATGCCCTAAAGGACAAGAATTAGAAGATCACTATTTTGGAACTATCAAAACACGTGTTCAAGAATTCATGACCGATTTAAATAAGGAACTATGGAAATTGGGTATCTTGGCAAAAACAGAACACAACGAAGTAGCTCCAGCCCAACATGAATTAGCACCTATCTTTACAACGACAAACATTGCGACAGACCACAACCAACTAACAATGGAATTGATTCAACGTGTCGCAAAGAAACATGGATTAGTTGCCTTGTTGCATGAAAAACCATTTGAAGGAATCAACGGAAGTGGTAAACACAACAACTGGTCTTTATCAACAGATACAGGTCTAAACCTATTAGAACCAGGCGACACACCACATGAAAACGCGCAATTCTTAGTCTTCCTTGCAGCTATTATCAAGGCAGTAGATGAACATCAAGATCTTTTAAGATTAAGTGTTGCGACAGCCGGAAATGATCATCGTTTAGGCGCAAACGAAGCACCACCTGCCATTATCTCAATCTTCTTAGGTGATGAATTAACGGCTGTTTTACAAGCAATCGAAGCCGATAAACCATATGATGGAAAAGAAAAAGAATTAATGAAGATTGGTGCTACGGTTCTTCCTAAATTCCCTAAGGATTCTACAGACCGTAACCGTACTTCTCCATTCGCATTTACCGGAAATAAATTTGAATTCAGAATGCCAGGATCAAACTCTAGCATTGCCGGATGCAACATTGTATTAAATGCTGTTATTGCGGATGAATTAGAAAAATTTGCGAACATCCTTGAAGGTGCAGATGATTTTGAAACAACATTACACGCTTTAATCAAGGATACAATCAAAAACCACAAACGCATTATCTTCAATGGCAATGGTTATGATGATTCTTGGATTGAAGAAGCTAAAAAACGCGGCTTATTAAATCTAAAAACAACACCAGATGCACTTCCATACTTTAAAACAGAAGAAAACATTGAATTGTTTGAAAGACAAAAAGTCTTATCAAAAGAAGAAGTGGAATCTCGTTATGAAATCTTGATGGATGAATATGAAAAGGAAATCAATATTGAAGCCTTGACTATGTTAGATATCGCAAAGAAAGATATCTTACCTGCCGCAAGTAAATTCTCTAGAGAATTAACAGATACTATTGCCAATAAAAAAGCCGTTGGCATTGACTTAACATATGAGCTTGAAACAGCGAAGAAAGTAAGTGAAGCCTTAACGGAAGCTTATCAAGCTATGGTTACATTAGAAAAGGATGTTGAAAAACTACATGCGATCGATGATGTTGAAAAATCAGCCTTCTATGTACGTGACTTCATTATCCAGGATATGGCTGCATTAAGAAAACCATGTGACGAATTAGAGGTTGTTACATCAAATGAAGATTGGCCATTCCCAACATATGGAAAATTATTATTCGGAATTCTATAAACCGGCACTTGCCGGCTTTTCCGTTCTAAGGAGATGTAATTTATGTGTACAATTATTGGATATAAATCATTAAAAATTAGTAAAGATACAATACATAAAGCTTTAGAAAGCACATATTCCAGAGGTCCAGACGATGAAAGAATTCAAATCGTAGGATGTGGCTATCTTGGCTTTCAAAGACTATCCATTATGGGACTAAGCCCAGAGGGGATGCAGCCCTTTAATCGAAATGGAAACTCAGTCGTATGTAACGGTGAAATCTATGGCTTTCGAAAATTAAAAGAAGAACTCGAAAAGGATGGCTATACCTTTATTTCACAAAGTGATTGTGAAATTCTTTTATCACTCTATGAAAAATACGGCTTAGACATGTTTAAAAAACTAGATGCCGAATACGCCTGCATTATTTATGATGCCAAGAAAAACGATTTTATTGCCGCTCGTGATCCCATTGGCATCCGTCCATTATTTTATGGCTATGATAAAAACCATAATATTGTATTCGCTTCAGAAGCAAAGAATATTGTTTCAATTGTTGAACAAATTCTTCCCTTCCCTCCAGGATACTATTATGCCGATGGTAAATTCACTTGTTACTTGGATATTACGAAGGTAGATAAAGTTGTAGATTCAGATTTAGAAACGATCTGTTCTAACATTCACGACAAATTAGTAGAAGGTGTTAAAAAACGTCTAGATGCCGATGCGCCACTTGGTTTTCTATTAAGCGGTGGCTTAGACTCCAGCTTAGTTTGTGCCATCAGCCAAAAGTTATTAAACAAACCCATTGAAACCTATGCGATTGGTATGGCGGAAGATGCGATTGATTTAAAATATGCCAAAGAAGTCGCTGACTTTATTGGCAGTAACCACCATGAAATTATTATTAATAAAGAAGATGTCTTACATGCCATTAAACCCGTCATTAAAACTTTAGCAACCTTTGACATCACAACGATTCGCGCCAGCATCGGGATGTATTTAATTTGTAAAGCTATTCATGAACAAAGCGATATTCGCGTATTATTGACCGGAGAAATCAGCGATGAATTATTCGGCTATAAATATACCGACTTTGCCCCAAGCCCAAATGCATTCCAACAAGAAAGTGTAAAACGAGTACATGAATTGTATATGTATGATGTTTTAAGAGCCGACCGATGCATTTCCGTCAATTCCATCGAGGCTCGTGTTCCCTTTGGAGATTTAGACTTTGTCAAATATGTCATGTCGATTGATCCTGAAAAGAAAATGAATACATACAACAAAGGAAAATATTTACTTCGTCATGCGTTTGAAAAGGATGAAATTCTACCTTATGACATTTTGATGCGTGAAAAAGCCGCCTTCTCCGATGCGGTTGGACACTCATTGAGTGATGACATTAAAGAATATGCTGAAAATTATTATTCCGATTCTGAATTTAAAGAAAAAATAAAGAAATACAAATACTGTACTCCATTCACAAAAGAATCCCTATTATATCGAGAGATTTTTGAATCCTACTATCCAAATCAAGCGAGTATGATCAAAGATTTCTGGATGCCAAACAAGAACTGGGAAGGATGTAACGTCAACGATCCAAGTGCTCGATATTTATCAAACTATGGAGACAGTGGAAAATAGAAGGGTTGTGGAAACTATGAATTTTGAAATTGAACACGATGCCTGCGGTATTGGTACCGTAGTCCAAATCGATGGGAAACAAAGCTATGACGTCGTCGATAAAGCATTGCACATTGTTGAAAAGCTAGAACATAGAGCTGGAAAAGATGCCAGCGGAAAAGTTGGAGATGGTGTTGGTATCCTTCTTCAAATCAGTCATGATTTCTTTCATGCCACACTTAAAAAGGAAGGCACAAAACTTCCCGAACATTATGGCATTGGAATGTTTTTCTTACCTCGCAAAAAGCTTTTATTAAACCAACACAAAAAAATGTTTGAAAAATTTGTAGAACAGGAAGACTGCAAATTTATCACTTGGAGAAAAGTTCCTTGTAACGAATCCATCCTTGGTCAAAAGGCCAAGGATTGCATGCCAAATATCTATCAGGCCTTTATTGAACGTCCTGAAAATATTACAAGTGATGCGGATTTTGACAAAATTTTATATGTGATTCGACGCGAATTTGAAAAAAGCTGCAAAGAAACCTATGTAGCTAGCTTAAGCAGTCGTACCATTGTCTATAAAGGAATGTTTCTCGTATCCCAATTAAGAAACTTTTATCCAGATCTTCAAGACAAAAACTATAAATCCGCTATTGCAATCGTACACTCACGTTTCTCTACCAATACCACACCATCTTGGCAAAGAGCGCATCCCAACCGTTTTATTGCCCACAATGGTGAAATCAACACCATCCGTGCCAACGTCAACAAGATGTTAGCGCGTGAAGAAAGCATGCACTCTTCCTTCTTAGATAAAAATTCAAGTAAGATCCTACCAATCATCAATACCTCAGGATCCGATTCTGCCATGTTGGATAATGCCCTTGAATTTTTAGTTATGAATGGCATGCCACTTGAAAAAGCCATTATGATTCTTATTCCAGAACCATGGAAACACCAAGATATGGGCCAAAAGAAAAAGGATTTTTACCATTACTATGCCACAATGATGGAGCCATGGGATGGCCCAGCCGCTATTCTATTTAGTGATGGTGATAAAGTAGGAGCCGTTCTTGATCGTAACGGACTAAGACCTAGTCGTTATTATCTTACAAGCGACAACATGTTGATTTTATCGAGTGAAGTCGGCGTCTTAGATTTAGATGAAAAAAAGATCATCAAAAAATCAAGATTGGAACCAGGCAAGATGTTACTTGTGGATACAAAGAAAAAAGAATTGATTGAAGATTACGATCTAAAAAACGAGTATGCGAATTCAAATCCATATGGAGAATGGCTAGACACCTATCTATTACACCTTAAAGACTTGCCAGCTCCTGATAAGAAAACACACATCCACTCTCAACCAGAAAGAGACATTTTATATAAAGTCTTCGGATATACCTACGAAGATGTAAAAGACATCATTTTACCAATGGCACGCGTCAAGCTTGAACCAACAAGTGCGATGGGTACCGATATCCCTTTGGCAATTTATTCCCAAAATCATGTAAGCTTATTCCATTACTTTAAACAACTATTCGCCCAAGTAACCAACCCACCAATTGACTCTTTACGTGAAGAAGTTGTCACAGATACAACAATCTATATTGGAAGTGATGGAAACCTATTAAAGGATCAATCCAACAACTGTACAGTCTTAGAAGTCAACAATCCAATTTTGACATCTCGTGACATGGATAAGATTCGACAGTTAAACCAGCCTGGCTTTAAAAATGCCACAATCTCCTTATTGTTCTATCGTGGTACATCTTTAAAGGAAGCCTTAGACAATTTATTTATTGAATGTGACAAAGCCTACCGCAATGGCGCAAATATTTTGATTCTTTCTGATAAAGGTGTAGATGAAGGTCATATGGCTATTCCAAGCCTATTGGCTGTATCTGCCTTAGAACAGCATTTAGTAAAAACCAAAAAGAAAACTGATGTATCCATTATCGTAGAAAGTGGTGAACCAAGAGATGTTCACCAGTTCGCAACGCTTTTAGGCTATGGAGCAACCGCTATTTATCCATATTTAGCTCATGAATGCATTGAAGAAATGATTCAGTTAAATATGTTAGATAAAGAAGTCAATATTGCGATTGATGATTATAACGAAGCCATTTTAAAGGGTATCGTTAAGATTGCGGCTAAGATGGGTATTTCTACCCTTCAATCCTACCAAGGTGCACAAATTTTTGAAGCCATTGGAATCTCTAAAGAAGTCATTGACACTTACTTCACAAATACCATCAGTGAAGTAGATGGCATTACGCTAGAGGATATTGAAAAGGATTTGATCTATCACCACGATCGCGCCTACGATCCACTTGGGCTTTCTTGTGATACAAGTCTAGACTCTATTGGCTTCCATAAACTAAGAAAGGGTGAAGGAAAAGAGGATCATTTATATTCACCTGAAACAATTGTGAAGCTTCAAAGGGCTACACAAAACAATGATTATGATTTGTTTAAGGAATATTCAAATGAATTAAACTCCAATCCTCAGAAGCATCATTTAAGAAGTCAATTGCACTTTAAAAAGACAAGAGAAAGCATTCCATTATCTGAAGTGGAAAGTGAATATGAACTCGTTAAACGCTTTAAGACAGGTGCCATGAGCTATGGTTCCATTTCTGAAGAAGCCCATACATGTATGGCCATCGCCATGAATCGTTTGGGCGGTAAATCCAATTCGGGTGAAGGTGGCGAAAAACCAGAGCGTTTAGGTACAGAAAAGAACTCCGCTATTAAGCAGGTAGCTAGTGGACGTTTTGGCGTTACCGAAGAATACTTAGTCAGTGCTAAGGAAATTCAAATCAAAATGGCACAGGGCGCAAAGCCAGGTGAAGGTGGACACTTACCAGGTAAGAAGGTCTATCCATGGATTGCGAAAACAAGATATTCTACACCAGGTGTATCTTTGATTTCCCCTCCTCCTCACCATGATATTTATTCTATTGAAGACTTAGCTCAATTGATCTACGACTTAAAGAATGCCAATCCACAAGCTCGAATCAGTGTAAAGCTAGTTTCAGAAGCAGGTGTTGGTACGATTGCCTCTGGTGTTGCCAAAGCCGGTGCTACTGTAGTCTTGATTTCAGGCTATGATGGAGGTACAGGTGCTGCTTCACAAAGCAGTATCCACCATGCGGGTCTTCCTTGGGAATTGGGTTTGGCACAAGCCCATCAAAACCTTGTTGAGAATGGTTTGAGAAGTCGTGTACTGATTGAGACCGACGGTAAATTAATGACGGGTAAAGATGTTGCGATCGCATGTTTACTTGGTGCTGAAGAGTTTGGCTTTGCGACTGCACCACTAGTTACGATGGGATGTATGATGATGCGTGTATGTAACTTGGATACATGTCCGTTTGGGGTTGCGACACAAAACCAAAAATTAAGAAAACGTTTCAAAGGAAAACCAGAATATGTCATGAACTTCATGTTGTTTATTGCTCGTGAATTAAGAGAAATCATGGCTGAGCTTGGCTATCACACAATTAATGAAATGGTGGGTCATACAGATAATCTTGAAGTAAATGAAGATGCGTCTTTGGATTATTCAAACATTTTGATGACACCACACAATATTCATTATGAGTCTAAAGATACGTATAACTTTGAATTAGATAAAACTGTGGATGTGAAGACATTGCTTCCTAAATTTGAGCCTTATTTCAAAGAGAAAAAACCACACTCTGAAACAATCGACATTTCAAGTACGGATCGTACAGTGGGAACAATCTTATCGAGTGAAGTCACAAAACAATTTAATAACACATTAAAGGACGATACATATACAGTTCATTGTAACGGTGGTGCTGGACAATCCTTTGGTGCTTTTGTACAAAAAGGAATTACTTTAGATGTACATGGTGATGCGAATGATTACTTTGGCAAGGGTTTGTCGGGTGGTAAATTGATTATTCAGCCAAAGAAAGAAGCACAATTTAAACCAAATGAAAATGTCATTATTGGTAATGTTGCATTATATGGAGCTACTAGTGGTGAAGCCTATATTCGTGGTATGGCTGGTGAGCGTTTTGCGGTTCGTAACTCAGGTGCTAAAGCCGTGGTTGAAGGTGTTGGAGATCATGGACTTGAATATATGACAGGTGGTACAGTTGTCATTTTAGGAAGAACGGGTAAAAACCTAGCTGCCGGAATGTCGGGTGGTATTGCGTATGTATATGATCCAAATCATGATTTATATATGCGTTTAAATAAGCAATTAGTCAATACATATGAAGTAACTGGCAAAGCCGATAAAGAAGTATTAGAAGAGCTTTTAAATAAGCACTATACATATACAGATTCAGATATAGCTAAAAAGATTTTGTCAAACTTAGATGATGAATTATCAAACTTTAAAAAGATTGTTCCAAAGGATTATGAAAAGGTCACAACTTTGATTCAAGAATTAAAGGCAAAGGGCTATCATCAAGATGAAGCAAGCCTAATGGCTTTTGAACAGGTACACGCATAGGAAAGGATGAAGGATTATGGGAAAACCAACAGGATTTTTAGAATATGAAAGACAAGAAAACGTTGCGATTGAGCCGCTTAGTCGAATCACAAACTTTAATGAATTTCATCCTTTTTTAGATGAAGAAACCAGACGTAAACAGGGTGCGCGCTGCATGAATTGTGGCGTTCCCTTTTGTCAGTCGGCCATCAAATTAAAAAATATGGTGACAGGCTGTCCTTTACACAACTTGATTCCGGAATGGAATGATGAAATCTATAATGGCAACGATAAACGTGCTTTATCAAGATTATTAAAAACCAATCCATTCCCTGAATTTACAGGTCGTGTGTGCCCTGCTCTTTGCGAAAAAGCTTGTTTAAATGGATTAGACGGGGATTCTGTCACAATCAAAGAAAATGAATTATATACAATTGAAATAGCTTATAAAAACAATTGGATGACACCTTATGTGCCAACGGTTCGTTCAGATAAAAAGGTTGCGATCATTGGTTCAGGGCCTGCAGGACTTGCCCTTGCGCATGATTTAAATCATCGTGGCCATCATGTGACAGTTTTTGAAAAGGAAGATCGCATTGGTGGATTATTGATGTATGGTATTCCAAATATGAAATTGGAGAAGAATGTCATTCAAAGACGTTTAAATATTCTTCAAGCAGAGGGTATTCAATTTAAAACAGGTGTTAATGTTGGAAAAGACATTACTAAAAAAGAGCTTGAAAAAGAATTTGATGCGATTGTTTTTGCGACGGGTTCTAAAAAAGCACGTGATTTAAGTGTAAAGAATCGTGATTGTACAGGTATCTATTTTGCGGTGGATTATCTTACTAAGGCAACAAAGCATTTATTAGATAACACCGATGAAATCTCTGCCAAATATAAGCATGTCGTTATTGTTGGTGGTGGTGATACAGGAAATGATTGTGTCGGTACAAGTATTCGTCAGGGTTGTGCAAGTGTTATACAAATTGAAATGATGCCTAAAGCTCCAGATGAAAGATTAAAAAGCAATCCTTGGCCTGAATGGCCTAAGGTCTGTAAAACAGATTATGGTCAAGAAGAAGCCATTGCCGTCTTTAAAAAGGATCCTCGTATCTATGAAACCACAGTTAAGGAATGTATTTTAGATGAAAAGAAGAATTTGAAACAAATCAAGACAGTGAAAGTGCAATTTAAGGATGGTAAGCTTGAAGAGATTAAGGGTACAGAACAAATCTTAGATTGTGACTTATTATTGATTGCAGCTGGATTTATTGGTGTGGAAGATGATTTAAAATCTAAATTTAAACTTGAGGTCACACCAAGAAATGTCATTGTGACAGAACCGGATTCATATCATGTAAAGGACAAATACTTTGCGGCTGGTGATTGTCATAGAGGACAATCATTGGTTGTGTGGGCAATTCATGAAGGTAAAGAATGTGCCAAAGAGATTGATACGTATTTAATGGGTTATACAAATATGGAATAATTTAAACTTGTTTTAAGGTTGTCGATATATCCTTGTAATGTAAACAAGGAGGTATAAGGACATGAAACAAGAAATGCCAAGAATTCCAAATACAAACCATAAATTATTAAAGAAAGGATCAAAACTAATTTTAAGTGCAGCAACCTTTGGTGTTGTGGCAGCCGGATCTTTTCAAGGCGTAAATTATGTAGTTGATAATTATAATAAGGAGAATACAACAGTTCAGAATACAAATGTAGTGAAAACTTCAAGTTCAACTACTTCAGATGTAAGTAAAGTAGCTCAAAACTGTATGCCAAGCATTGTATCGATTACCAATGTATCCGTATCGGATGTACAAAATTATTTCAGTATGTATGGAAATAACTCAAGAAGTAATCCATTTACTCAACAAGAAAGTACAAGTGTTGGTAGTGGTGTTATTATCAATAATGAAAATGGTGAAATTGATATTTTGACAAACTACCACGTTATTGAAAATGCCAAGACCTTAACTTGTACATTAGTTGATAACTCGAATGTAGAAGCGACTGTAAAGGGCGTCGATAAAGATCGCGATTTAGCTGTGATTTCCATTAAGACAAAAGACTTAAGTGAAAGTACTTTAAAAGCTATTGCGGTTGCGACAATTGGCGATAGTGATAAACTGCAAGTCGGTGAACAAGTGGTTGCGATTGGTAATGCGTTAGGCTATGGTCAAAGTGTTACAACGGGTATTGTATCGGCGACAAATCGTAGTGTTTCAACAAGTTCAGACACAGACACATCAAAATCTTATATTCAAACCGATGCTGCAATCAATCCAGGAAACTCAGGTGGTGCCCTACTGAATATGAGTGGTGAGCTTATTGGCATCAATTCTGCCAAATTAAGTGATACAGATGTCGAAGGTATGGGCTATGCGATTGCGATCAGTGATGTCAAAGATTCAATCAATACAATGCTTCAAGGAAAAGATGTAAGTACATCTAGTAATACGCCTTCCTCTTCTTATTATCAACAAAATAATGAAGATGATGAAAATGATGCTACATTTCCATTCGATTTTTGGAACTAAAACAGGGACTTGATTCCTGTTTTTTTTTATAGTAAACTATTGAAGATGTTTTTTTGTGGATATGGATCGCATGACCATAATCTATGTATGAAGACATCAATTTGATTAGTTACATCGTATTCTTAAAAAGAAACGAAAGTAGGAGGAAATATGAACAAATCAAAACTATCAGTACGCCAGATGTGCGTTTTGGCTTTATTTTTAGCCATCGAAATCATCATGTATTTAACACCAATTGGATACTTACGTATCAACGCATTAAGTGTTACATTAATGCATGTACCTGTAATTATCCTTGCGAGTACAATGGGACCTGCAGCCGGTGCTTTCTTAGGATTCGTATTTGGTTGTACTTCAGTAATTGGAGCTACAATGACACCTGGAATCACAAGCTTTGTCTTCTCTCCATTTATCACAGTTGGTGGTATTTCTGGTAACTTCTTTAGTTTAGTTATAGCTTTAGTTCCACGTATTTTATTAGGTGTGATTGCTGGTTATGTATTTAAATTTGCGAAAAAATACGCAAAGAATACGCCAGTCGCTGCAGGTATTGCAGCAGCTGTTGCGACAGTATGCCACACAATCATGGTATTAGGATTGATCGTTATCTTATTCGGTCCTCAATACTCTAAAGCTTTAGGTATTAGCCAAGCAGCACTAAACGGTGTAATGGCTGGTGTCATTGGAACAAATATGATTCCTGAAGTCATCGTAGCTGTTGTTTCAAATATGGCTTTAGCTACTGCATTAAGCTCAAGATACGTTGGAATTGCTCAACAAGCATAATCAATGAATAGTGTAACTTTGGTTGCACTATTTTTTTTGTTTGGATTATAATAACTTGGGTGATAAAAATGGATTTAAATTGGAAATTAAGTAAAACAGAACATATTATACAAGATGAATGGATCGACTTTCGTAAAGAATCTTTTATTCTTCCAGACGGAAAGGAATTCTCCCCTTTCTATAACTATTCAAGAAGAAACTTCGTTGTGATTATCGCAAGAACAAAAGATGATAAGTATATAACAGTACGTCAATTCAGACATGGACTTAAAAAAATTACCACTGAATTTTGTGCAGGAGGTATTGAGGGGGATGAAAAAGAGAGTGCCCTACTTGCCGCAAAGCGTGAACTACAAGAAGAAACGGGCTATATATCAAATAATTGGAAACATATATATACCATTCCAAGCAATCCTACAATAGCCGATAATTACGCATTTTTATATTATGCGGATGATTGTGAAAAAGTATCAAATCAACATCTAGATTCCACTGAATTTCTTGAGGTAAAAGAATATAGCGAGGATGAAATCAACAAACTTATCAAAAGTAACGAATTTGTTCAACCAATTCATCTAATGGGTTGGCTTATGGTTAAAAATAGCGTATTATAGGGATGTAAAGGAGACTTATAAACATGGAAAAATTAACTAAAAAGGACATCATTTCAAGCATTGCCGAGGACTCTCATTTAACTAAAAAGGACATCACTGAAGTTGTAGACTTGGCACTTACACAAATCTTTGAAGGTTTAAGTGAAGGTAAAACAGTGGATCTTGCAGGATTTGGAAAATTTGAAATCACAGAAAGAAAAGCGAGAGAAGGATTCAATCCTCTAACGAAGGAAAAAATTCAAATTGAAGCTAGCAAATCTGTTAAGTTCAAAGTTGCCAAGGCATTAAAAGAAGCCGTAAATAGATAATATCAAAACAAAAAGCATCCCTAGAGATGCTTTTTTTACTTGCTTGATCATATTATATATATATGTGTCTTAAATCATTATGAATCCTAGATCTATTTTTAGGAATCAAATACCTATTATGATTATATATAAAATATTTTCCTGTTTTACTATAATCCAATAATTTTATATGTTCTGCAGTCCTTCCTCTTCGTATTAAAATAATATCTCCAACTGGTAGTTCATTCACATAATCTAATGTAAAGCCAGATCTGTGTGCAATATCTAGTGCTGAATCATACGAATTGGTTCCCATATAAATCGTTGTGTCAAAACAATCTTGTATATTGATCGCATTGTCTTTATATACAGATGCCAATTGATTTTTAGATTGAATACAACCTGTAATACCTATACCTCGGCTTCTTGCGGTTGCGATAATACTCGCAAACTCATTAATCTCATAATTTGCCATATCATCTAAATGAAACTGAACTGGTATGGGTAGTCTTAAATCTTTTTGTTTATTTGCCTCAGCAAACAAGAATTGAAACAATTGTGATAAAAACACACTCGCGATTCTATGTAAAGAAGTATCTGCATCATTTACTTGAATAAAGATCACTGATTTTTCATGAACAAACTTCTTGAAATCAATCGTGAATTCTTCAGCCCCGTCGCAAATTGTACGTAATACGTCTGGATTCTGTAACGCCGACGTTCTTGAACGTAATGTTTTAAATATAGTTGCCAATGTCTTTGGAGCACAGATAACTTCTCTAAAAAATAGTTCGCTAGAATATACATCTAAGCCTTCATTAATTAATTCATTTATTTTATCTTGAAGGACCATACAATCCATTTCTCCATCACAATCGAAGCGCAATGTATATATAATATCAAAAGCTTCCTTCAAAGAACCATTCCCTTTTTGACTATTCTTTTCATATGTATATGTTAGAGCAGCATGCAAAAGTGATATTGCCGATTCTTCCCAGAAAGGATCATTACTCATATAATCTTGTCCAAATATAGTTCTTGCCAGGCTCATTAGATCTGTTTGTGAATATCTCTTTCGAATATATGCTAATGGATTATAATACATCGAACGATGAAGGTCCATTAGGTTTAAATAATAAATATGATAATCATTTTGTTCTAATAAAGGGATTAAACTTGCCATAGAACCCTTCACATCCACAATCACATGATTGCGATCCAATTGATGAAGGATATTATAGAATTCAGAGCGAGTCTTTCCTGTACCAGGCGCTCCAATATATAAATAATTATTATTTAATCCTGTTTTTTTATCCTCTAATGAAAATTTACAATCCTCACTAAAAATATATTGTCCATTTACTTTATTACTCATAATCTGTCCTCTCACTTTCTTCATCCATAATTCCATCAATTAAGCCATAATTTAAGGCTTCTTGAGCACTCATCCAACAATCTGATAAACAGTTCATATTCTCCAGAATATCCGAAACAACATAAGTAGCCATGTCAATCCTCCGCTTCGTTTCTAAAATTCTTTCCTAACGCGTGCATTTTTTAAAACTGGATTGTGTTTTCCATCCTCGTGTTATAATTTGATATTTTTGTACATTATTGTCTTATTCTTTCACTTCTTCTCCTACAAGAATTTCTTCTAAAGTACGCGGTGTATAATTCATATAGGAAAACATACATCCAACATTACATGCACGTAATTTTCCGTCATATGCATGTCTACAATCATTTTCTTGCATCTGTCTAAGACAACTCTGATAAAACTTGTCTTCTTTGCTTTCATGTGTATGCCCATAGAGCAGAATTTTTCCACGTCCCATATTGTTCCATGAAAAAATCGGATAATGAGATAATATCAGTCCATACTTTTCTTTCCCAACTGAATCTTGAATTTCTTTATAATCGCAGATTTCAGTAAATAACTGCTGATATCTATAATCAGATAGATCATCATGATTGCCTTTAATCAAGACCTTTCTTCCTTTTAAACGTGCCACAAAGGCAATCAAATCATCATTTTTTCCACGCAAACTAATATCACCTAAAATATATACAATATCGCCATTCGTCACACGATCATTCCAGTTTTTCATGATTACCTCATGCATTTCCTCTATAGAATCAAAGGGACGACGATCATATTTGATTGCTTTTTCATGAAATAAATGCAAGTCGCTAATATAATATTTCATCTAATTCAATCCTCTTTCATTTATTTTTTTCCTGTATTAAAAATTAAGTTTTAAAATAATTCCTCTAGCTACAATTGTTTCAGCAACTCTATATCCATTATTAAATAGTAATCTGTATTCTTTTCAAATACCATAATAAAACTATCATAAAAGATATTAGATGTTATTTTGAATTCACCCATGATTTTATATCTATCTCAGCTTTCTCAATAGGTAAAAATGCCAACACATTATCTAATCCTATAAAGCCACCTCGGCTTTGTCTGAAGCAGCCAGGTACTTTTCCATCATCAGTACTCCTTAATCCTGTATCCCAACAACCAGCGCTTAGATGACCATTCTTTTCAATAATCAAGCAGACCTCAAAATCATCTGGAAGCGTATCTTTTATATAACTAAAGCCTTTCAATGTTAATTCTCCCATTTCATGTGATTCAGCGAACACTCTATTTATACGCATAATTATTTTCCCTTTCTTCGTCCATAATTCCATCAATTAACCCATAATTTAAAGCTTCTTGAGCACTCATCCAACAATCTCGATCAAACATTTGGCAAGCCTGTTCATATGTGAAATTATTTGCCTTTTCAACAATCATTTTATTTATCTTTTCTCTCATAATCACCATTCTTTTTGCGACAATATCAATATCCGATGTTTGCCCACCAATATGATTAATCAATGGTTGATGATAGAGTAATACGCAATTTTTTGTGACATATCTTTTGTTGCTTAATGTTGAAAGTAAGAAAGCAGCCATACTTGCACATAAGCCAATTCCAATTGTACGAATGGGATTTGAAATAAGCCTTGTATAATCATAGATAGCCATGCCATCTGTAACACTACCTCCTGGTGAATTGATATAAATCGTAATCTCTCGTTTATGATCAATAGTATTTAAATATCTTAAGTTCAAAATCACTTCACTAGCTAAATCTGCATCAATTGTACGATCAATCAAAATGGAAAAGTCATCCATCACAAATGATGAATATACCGTTTTTGTATTTGTGCCTCTTGGCGTTGCTTCCGTAATTGTTAAATTTCTCATATTTTATGTTCCTTTCTTTACACTTATATTTAACTAAATTTTCAACTAAGAATACATATATGATTCGCCATCAATAAAGCTTCCTGTTTTAAAGGAAGCTTAACACATATTTAACGCTCTTCTCTATCTTCTTTTCGTCTTGAACGAACTTCATTTTCTAAAGCAAGAAGAATATCTTTTACCTCTTTATATTTATCATATGGATCATTTGGCCAAGTATAGTCATAATGACGTTCTAAATAACTTTTACTATATTTTCTATTATATATAGTATTGTTTTTAGTATTGTCTTCAGCATTTAACTCATAAAGTTGAATCTCTTTTGGATCAGGCATGATATTTTCCAAAGCCAAGTTCATTTCATTTTCTTTAACAATTTGATCATATTGATAAAATAAAACATCCCAAATTCTAATTGTTTCTTTAATTAATTTAAGCACATCTTTAGAAGATGCTTTTGAGTACGACAATTTTGCATCTGCCATTTCCAATGTTCCATCTTGAATCCATTTGCATACATTTAAGCCCTCATGTTTATGATCTTTTGTATCATATTTGGCACATCTTTTTAAAGAAGTATGAGCACGAAATTCAAATACTGAATCATTCATAGCCAAAATAATAGGCGTATTTTTTTCAGCAGGCTTAGTCATCAAACGAACTTGCTCATATCTATCTTTATATTTTTTATATTCAAAATGTCTATATACATAATTCAATGAAATCGATGCAAGTTTCAATGCATCAACTTCATCATCTAAGCTATTAACCATTTCTGTGACATAATCCCTTTCAAAAAATGTCTTTGTGAAGGCTGTAGACACCTTATTGTGTACCATTCTTAATGTAATATCTTTATTTGCTACTGTTGCTGACATGTTTAGTTCCTAACCTCTCCATTAAACTTATTTAAATCAAACAAAGTAGCGCGCATACTTTATCAAGAAACGTATCGTTTCAAGACATCTATATAATAAAAAAATCGCTCATAAATAGCGATAGAATAAGCATTATCTTGTTAATTTTATTAAATAAACTTGATTTTTAATTTTTTTTTGTGTTTTTTATACATCTAATGTATATTAATTATAGAAAGAAAGTCGGTGAAGTTATGTATTATGTAGTTGATCAATCCAATCCAAAAGAACCAATGGAATATATTCGTGTAACAAGAAAAGATATTTATGAATTCAAAAAAGTACAAATTAATAATTTCATTGGAAAACCAATAAATGACGATGAAATTTCTTTATGCCAATATGTCTTTGAAGATATTGAAGTTCCTTCTTATTATGATACAAAACCTGTAAGAGTTGGTACCATGTACACTCATCTTCTAAATATATATCACTATAGTGAAAATGAAGATTATAAAATGAACTTTTATAATGATATAGATTTTATTCTATTTTTAAAATGCTTTCGAACTAATGACTATAATAATTCTTTTGACTTAATATATAGAGAAGTTATAGATTTTTTAGCAGAACCATCAACAGTGGAGAGTGGTATGCTCATAGCAAAATACATTTCAAACGTTCAGCTAAAAAAGGAAACTTCACAAAATATTTTCATTTATAGTAATTTTTACAATGATTTTACTAATATAGAATCGACACCAATTCATATTTTTAAAAAATTTATGATTCATGCTTTAAATATATTAATTCATTTTATTAGTACTTCAAACTATAACTATTTATTTAAAAGCAATAACGTAAATGATTTGTTTCAAGGTATTTGTTGCGATTCATTAACATACACTGATAATCATCCATTTTTCTCTATAAATAAATGCTTTCTAAATACATCGCAAAATTCTATTTTATCAACAGAAAATATTCATTCTACAACTTTATTAGCCTATTTAAAGCAATTACATTCTAAATACGAATCGTCATTATATATTGACGATGTTCCTGAAAATATATGCTTTGACAGCACATTCAATTTTTTACTAGAAATTTATAGTATTTTATACTTATATTCATCAATGAATATTGAAGTTTCGAATTATAATGATTTATTTTCAAAATCTTTTGAATTTGCTAATTCAAAAAATTTTTCTTTCGATAAATATGAAAAACTAACTGCATATAAAACAGATTTTTATAACAATAATTCTATAAATTTTGAACATTTATCTAGATTGTTACACGATCTTTTCAATAACGATAAAAAAGTATCTTACATATCTATAAAAGAGTTTAACTCATATTTGGATCAAATGTATAATACATTTAATTATAGTATCAACACGCCAATAGAATACGTATTTATTGCCAAAACATTTATACATCTAACAAAAAAAATCATTACAATTTATACCGATTCTAAGCATCATAAAGAAACGACTGCGATAGATATAAAATCAATTATAGAAGATACTATAGAAGATTATCAAAATAAAGAGTTCTTATCTGTAGATTGCTTAGATGAATATAATTACACAGACGATCCACCAAATTTTGATATAGCTATTTATGAAACAGAAAATTATATGATCACTTATAAAAATACTATTTTATCTAAAATCATTAATAATCAAATTATTAAAGATACAAAACTTTTATACTATAACTTAAATATACACAACATTATTGATTTATTTAAACCAGCAATTGAATCATATCTTTTATTTTCAAAGCATCCTATCGATCAATGTTCTCATTGTCACATGTTTTTTCTTAAAACTTCGCCTAACCGAAAATTCTGTGATTCAGCACTTACTTTGGAATCTGGTATGACTTGTAAAGAAGAGCGTGAAGCAATAACGGATTATAAATCTTCGTATCAAAAGACTACAAATGACTTTAATCAATATTTACAGAAAGTTACATTAAAAGGTGGTCCGCCTTATACTCGAAGAGTATATAATATTCTAGAAAAAAATAAGTATTTTAATACTGAAAAACCTAAAAAATTATCCAAATCAGATAACAAAGATTTATTGTGGGTTTTAAATAGCTTTTTTAATTATTCCTATGCCATTATGGAAAGTATGAATTTTCAGAAGATTGTAAAAGATCCAATTTTTAAAGATATTCGCTATTATAATAATTATCTGTATGAGTATACAGGTTATGATGAAGAACCCTTTACTTCTACGGCATATAAAGATTTATTTGAAGAATACAAAAAATACACTCGAACAAACAAAGCTCGAACAAATAAAGATACTAATACAAAAGAAAAAGATAGTAATACAAAAGAAATCATTAACATTTATAATTCTTTAGTTGAGTTTTCAGACCCTGAAAATAACACATTAAATTTTAAAACTATTCGTTCTAAATCTATGCAAGATTTAAATGGAAATGATATTGCGAAATTATTTGAAATCACTAAAAAAGTTATCCATATCTTCTTTCTAAAACTATCCGATTGGTATTTAGATCAAAAGACAAAGTATCCTTCATTTTATTATGCTTTTCCAGAAGAATTTGCCACATCCAAACTTAGTAAGATTCAATATTTGCCGCAAAAAAATATTAAAGAGCTAGAAAATAAAATTAATGAGGCACAACAAAGTTCAGATATTGATTCATATTTTATAACAAAGAATGAAGAAAGAGAAAAAAAGATTAGTGCCCTGGTTACTAAATTAGAAGAAAACATTAAGAAGAATCACCCATTTAAATAGGATTCCTCACATTCGAGAAATCCTATTTTTTTGTTTATCAGCCTACATTATCTTTCTTTCTCATTCCTAAATATTTTTCTCGAAGATACCACGCTTGTTCACTGGATATAATACCTTCTACTTCAAAAATATTTATATTACTGTTTAACTCACACCAGTCGCAATCCCAGTCTAAACATTGTTTACCTTCTTTAATCAACTGATTTGTGATCTTCATTTTATCAATTGACTCCTGCAACATACTTGGAAGTCCAACTTCTAAATATCCTTTATCTAATCGATACCCATTTTCATCTACATCATCTTTATTCTTATTTTTCATACTTATCCTTTCTCATTTATTTGCATGTTTTTCTTTTCTAGACAATTTACGAGTTGCAACCACAGCACCAGCAGCACCTAATACTGTTGTCATACCAAATCCCGCAATTGCCGTTTCTACACCTGTATTTACTGAACTAGATTGTTTTGTATCATTTTGTTTTTTCTCAACTTTTTCCTTACCTTCTTCTAAATGCTTTTTTAAATCATTCTTCGCATTTGTTTCTTGAATGACTGCTTGATCATAGTCTGCTTTCGCCTTTTGATATGCAGTATTCAAAACATCAAATTTATCTTTTACTTCTTGATAAGCCTGCTCTTTTTCATTCAAATCTAACAATGCTGCTTTATACTGTTTTAATAATGTACAAATAGATTCATAACCCTCAATAGTTAAAACTTCTGTATCCAATTTCTTATCTTTTAAATTGTTGTAACAAGCTACTAAACTATCCACTTTATCCTTTTCTGAATTTAAATTAGCATATTCTGTTGTCAATTGATCTAAAGATTTCTCTAATTTTTTAACTTTAGCTGCTAAGTCTGTTTTTACTGTTTCAGTCTTGACTACTGAATTCTTAGCATTTTCTAAATTTACTGATGCATCATTCACATTTTGATTTAGTTTTAATAAGTTTTGATAATCCTCTTCTTTTTTATTTAAATACAACTCTTTATCTTTTAACACTCCCTTCTTTTCATCTACAACATCCAATTGATTATTTAAATCCTTTTCTGCACTATCTAGTTCTAATTGTCTTTGATCCGCTTCATTGAATGCCAATTGCCACTTGTCTGTTGCACTTTTAACAATAGATTCTTGTTTTGAAATGTTAGCCTTGATTTTATCTACATCTAGTTTTGACTGATTTAATTTTTGAATCTCTGCTTCTTTATCCTGAATTGATTTTTGTGCTTGTGCTGCTAATTCTTTAGTTACACTTAACGCATCCATTTTATTTGAAATAGAACCATTTAAATCATGAATCTGATTTTCAATTTCCTCTTGTTTTGATTTTGCCAAGTCAATCGCATCCAATGCAGTTTGAACATTCGCTTTTGCCTGTTCCAAGTTCTTTTGTTGCGCCAAATAGCCATTCATAAATGAATTGTAGTCTGTTTGTCCTTTACTCAAATCATCAAGAGTCTTTAAATATGTTTGTTGAGCTTCTTCTACAGTTTTATATGTTGCCATCTCCTTTTGTGCTTTCAACAACTCTTCATTGGCCTTTGTATATTCTTCTAAAGACTGTTCGTGTTGTTTGAATACATCTTTAAGCCCATTTACATAAGATGTTAATGATTTTTCATATTCATCCACTGTCATAGTATAATCAGATCCAGTAAATCCAAATGTTTGAGAGTAATCAATACAACCAGGATTTACTTTTACTGTTTGTCCTAATGCGAAACCTGTATAGTTATATCTTTCATCCAAAATATTGTAGTAATGCCCAATCTTTTCCCATAAATCAGGCCATGTACTATATACTTCCATGCTTGTCATGTTTTCTAGATTTGGATACTTACCAGAAGCAATCGCATCTTGATACAACTTATATTCAGAATCATACCATACTTTAAATGGATTATAATGTTTCGATCCATATGCGATATTCTCTCCACAATTATATAAACCTAAATGATCCCATTTTGAATTATGTTCTAATTGAGCAATATTTCCAGATGCATCAATTTGTGCAATGACCACTAAGCTTAAATTCACCTTTAATTCATTCAAACCATTTTGTTTACGAAGTGCATTACACTCCTTAATATAATCAATCGTTGCGATCATGTTATCTAGATTGGTTGGATCTGTATCTGCACCTAGTTTACATTCATACAAATTATCCTTATTTGTAAGATTTTCATCTTCCATCATATATAAAGGATATTCTGCATGGATCGATTTAAAATATCCATAAGAACCTTGATTCCATTGATTCAAAGCATCTTGATACGCATCATTTAAAGATTCTAGTTTCTTTTGTGCTGCTTCTACCGCTGCTTTCTTATCATTCAATTGACTTGATTCTGCATCAAACTTTGCTTTTGCATCCTCAAATTTCGTTCTAGCTAATTCGACTGCTTCTTGAAGTTTTGCGATTTCACCATCCTTTAATGTTGCCCGTTCTTCCATCGCATCCATTTCTGCTTGTGCTTTATTTTGTTCTTCTACTTTTGTATCATAATTTGATTTTGCTTCTTCAACCTTTGATTTGGCAATATCTAAATCCGATTGTGTCTTTGATAATAAAGATTGAAGTACAGCTACTTCACTATTGATAGATTCAATCTTAGAGTTATAGTTATTTACTTCCAATTGTAAATTTTGAATTTCAGTTTGAATAGTTTGAATCTGTTCAGAATTATCTTTTCCATTAGCCTCAGATAATTGTTGTTGCAAAGAAGCTAATGTATTTTCAGCGTTTGTTTTCGCATCCAATGTTTCTTGTAATTTATTTTGAGCATCACTCAATGCTGCTTCACATTCTGAAACCTTACTACTTAATTCTTCTTGTTGAGTCTTAGCATCATTCAATTCTGTTTGTGCTTGCATTACAGCATTTTTTGCTTCATCAATAGCTTGTTTTGCCTTTTCTACGTTTTCTTTAAAAGAAACATCATCCAAATTTTGTACCGCTTCATCATAAGTCTTTTGCGCTTTTTCTAATTCAGAAACCGCCTTGTTGTATGTATCCTCTGCTTCTTTTCTAGCTGTTTCAGCCTTTGCCTTTTCTAAAGTTACTTGATCTAAATCTTCTTTCTTGTTTTTAATATCTTGTAGATTTGACTTCATCGCATCCAATACAGCCTCATTTGCACTAGACTCAATTTGATTGGATGTATAAGAAGCTTTTTCATAAACTTGTTTTGTAGTATCATATTTTGGCTGAACTTTATCTAATTCAGCCTGTGCTTCTAGTAGTAATGCCTTTTTAGATTTCACTGCATCTTGTGCTTGGATAATAGCATCTGCCAATACATCTTCTTTACTTTGTGTTTGTTTTACAGTACTCGTCATAACTGTAGGCTCAGTACCCTCTTTTGCATATACCGTAAGTCCCATAGATTGCATTGCCATACCAGCCGCTACAAGTAACATTGCCTTTTTACGAATCGTCATTTTATTCATTTTATCTTCCTCTACTTTCTAGATTGATAGAAACCCTTCATTTCTCGTTCTTGTCATGTATATCATCTTCCAAAATCGTGTTTTATTCATCATGCAATTCGCCATCATTCAAAAAAAAATAAAAATTAGATAATACAAATCAAGCCTAATTCATAAAATTTTGTGTCTTTCC
>ERZ839767.1676-NODE-1676-length-32413-cov-3.965016_pt1 | contig 32413 bp, 30 predicted proteins | sample MGYA00519879_ERZ839767 | MGnify/ENA primary metagenome ERZ839767 (study PRJEB31850, sample SAMEA3708852) | human gut metagenome | biome: human gut; feature: human-associated habitat; material: faeces | place: China | collected 2014 ... | reverse complement strand
CGTTGCCGAGCTGCTCTTTCAGCTCCTTGACGGTGGAGTCGACAAACGAGGCGGGGCTCCACTCCTGGCGGCTGCCGCAGATGTCCACGACGAAGTTGCGGAGCAGCTGTATGCCCTGTGTGCTGTGGTACACCTCGGGGTGGAACTGCACGCACCACACGGGATGGGTGTCGCTGGCAAAGGCAGCGTACTTCACGTCGGCGGTGGAGCCGATGACATGGTAGTCGCTCGGGATGGCGGTGATCGTGTCGCCGTGGCTCATCCACACCTGCGAGTTGGGCTTAAAGTCTTTGAAGAGCGGATTGCTGGCATCGAACTGCTGGAGATTGGCGCGGCCGTACTCACGGGTACCGGTCTGCTCTACCTTGCCGCCACCGGAGTAGCTGATGAACTGTGCACCGTAGCAGATGCCCAGAACCGGATACTTGCCGATGAATTGGCTGAGGTCTGCCTTGAAGGCTTCCTTGTCGTGGACAGAGTAAGGACTGCCGCTGAGGATGACACCGATGACACCCGTGTCGTCCTTGGGAAACTTGTTGTAGGGCAGAATCTCGCAGAAGGTATCCAGCTCGCGGACACGGCGGCCGATGAGCTGCGTGGTCTGCGATCCGAAATCAAGAATGATAATCTTCTGTTGCATAAACGATATGTTAATGTTGAGTGTTCAATGATGAATGTTGAATGACTACAGCGTTTTGAGGAACTGCTCCGCTTCGGCCAGCGTGTCTTGCTTGCCTACGTCGAGGAGACGGAGGTCGTTTTTGACATATCCTTTGATGGGCACGTCGCGGCACGTCTTGAGATAGAAGTCCATGATCGGGAACTTTTCCGGCCAGCCAACCATCTTGGGGAATAGAGTGGGGGAGAAGGTGTGGATGCCACTGAAGGCATACATGTGGTAGCGTCCGGCGAGTAGCGGTGGTTGCTCTTCGCCGACAGTGAGCGGAAACTTCACCTGTGAAAGCGCCTCGCGCACATCGGGCCACGGCGTTTTCACCTCGCCCGTCTCGATATTCACCCAGCCGACGAGGAGCATCTGGTCGTTGAAGAGCAGATAGCGACGCGTCTTGCGCCAGCTGACGAGCAGTTGTGCGCCGGCCAAGACATGCGGCACGCCGCACTCCGGGCACATCACCTTCGGGTCAAGTCGGTAGAACTTGCCGAGGTCGACATTGCTCAGAATGTCTACATTATGAATAAGGATAGGGTAGTGAGGGTCGAAGAGAGGAGCCGCGTGGCGTATGCCGCCACCGGTGTCAAGAAGTTGCTCGCTCTCATCGCTGACGCGGATGTCCAGCCCAAAGTTGTTGTTGGCATTGAGGTAGTCAACGATCTGACCGGCGAAATGGTGAACGTTGACCACAAAGCGCGTGACACCGGCATCACGCAATTTGAAGATTACGCGTTTGAGCAGGGGCTCACCGCCAACCTCCACCATTGCTTTGGGCATGTGGTCGGTGAGGGGCTTGAGGCGTGTGCCCAGGCCTGCTGCGAAAATCATTGCTTGCATCATCTCTTAAAAGCTCTTCGCTGTGTTGGTGCAAAGATACCAATAATTTATGTTTCTGACAAATTTCGTGGTATCTTTCATGGCTTCATGGCGAAATAAACGACAGATGCTGACGGTCAGCCCGCCAGCATCGTCGTTGTGGAGTCCTATTGTCGGTCAGAGCTTGTCGCCGTAACAGAGGTCGCCGAATCCCGGTACGATGTATTTGTGCTCGTTCATTCCCGGGTCGATGGCGGCGCACCAGATCGTGGTCTTGTCGTCGGGGAATACCGATTTGATATGGTCAATGCCCTCTTCTGTGGCGATGACGCAGCAGACATGGATGCGCTTGGGCGTGCCTTTCGACAGGAAAGCCTTGTAGCCCAGCTCCATGCTGCCACCGGTGGCGAGCATTGGGTCGGCGATGATGAGCGTCTTGGCGTCGATGCTTGGCGTGGCGAGATACTCGACGTGGATGCCTACCTTGCGGTGTTCCTTGTCGGTATATTCGCGGTAGGCCGAGACAAAGGCGTTGCCCGCATGGTCGAAGATGTTGAGAAAGCCCTGATGAAAAGGCAGTCCGGCACGGAAGATCGTGGCCAGCACAATCTTGTCCGACGGCACGTTGACGCGTGCGATGCCTAAGGGCGTGGCCACGTCGCGCTGTTCATAGTGGAGGCGTTTGGAAACTTCGAAGGCCTCATATTCGCCCACGCGCATGATATTGTTGCGGAAGAGCAGACGGTTTTTCTGATACTCAGCGTCGCGCATCTCAGCCATATACTGCCCGATGATACTGTTTTCTTTGGATAAGTCGATAACTTCCATCTTAATGATTTGGTGTCTTTGTGTTTTGTATGAATTGTAAAAGGTGTGATACAAAGGTAGTTAGTTTTTGCAAAGTGCAAATGTCAAAACCGCAAAGAGAGGTCTGTTTTTATAATCTTTAACCTAAAAAGCCTTGTAGGGGCTGGAAATTTCTGCTGCAAACTTTTGGGAGAAATTATCTTTTTGCTACCTTTGCAATTGTTTTAAATGGACTTGGAATACCATTCACAACTTAAATACATTTTATAAAATGGCAAAGTTTGATAAATCAGTTTTAGCAAGCTACGGAATTCAGACAGGTACTGCTGAGGTTCTGTACAATCCTTCTTACGAGGTGCTGTTCAACGAGGAGACCAAGGAAGGTCTCGAGGGCTACGACAAGTGCCAGGAGACCGAGTTAGGTGCAGTGAACTGCATGACCGGTATTTACACGGGTCGTTCTCCTAAGGACAAGTTCATCGTTGACGATGAGACTTCTCACGACACTGTATGGTGGGACTCTGAGGAGTATCACAACGACAACCACCGCGCTTCTAAGGAGACCTGGAAAGCTGTCAAGAAGATCGCTCTCGAGGAGCTGTCTAACAAGAAGCTGTATGTCGTTGATGGCTTTTGCGGTACACACCGCGACACTCGCATGAAGGTTCGCTTCATCGTGGAGGTTGCTTGGCAGGCTCACTTCGTGACAAATATGTTCATCCGTCCTAAGACAACTGCTGACTTCGAGCAGGAGCCGGACTTCATCGTCTTCAATGCTTCTAAGGCTAAGGTCGAGAATTGGAAAGAGCTCGGTCTGCACTCTGAGACAGCTGTCGTGTTCAATGTCACCAGCAAGGAGCAGGTTATCATCAACACATGGTACGGTGGTGAGATGAAGAAGGGTATGTTCTCTATGCAGAACTACTTCTTGCCTCTCCGTGGCATCGCTTCCATGCACTGCTCTGCCAACACCGATATGAACGGTGAGAACACTGCTATCTTCTTCGGTCTGTCTGGTACAGGTAAGACTACTCTGTCTACCGATCCTAAGCGTAAGCTCATCGGCGACGACGAGCACGGATGGGACGACAAGGGCGTGTTCAACCTCGAGGGCGGTTGCTACGCTAAGGTCATCAACCTCGATAAGGAGGCTGAACCTGACATCTACGGTGCTATCACACGCGATGCTCTGTTGGAGAACGTTACTGTTGACGAGAACGGCAAGGTTGACTTCTCAGACAAGAGCGTCACCGAGAACACACGTGTCAGCTATCCTATCTATCACATCAAGAACATCCAGCGTCCTGAGAGCCAGGGTCCGGCTGCTAAGCAGGTGATCTTCCTGAGCGCTGATGCTTTCGGTGTGCTGCCTCCAGTGTCAATCCTGAACGCAGAGCAGACCAAATACTACTTCCTCTCTGGCTTCACGGCTAAGCTGGCTGGTACAGAGCGCGGTATCACAGAGCCGACTCCTACTTTCTCTGCTTGCTTCGGTCAGGCATTCCTCGAGCTGCATCCTACAAAGTATGCAGAGGAGCTTGTTAAGAAGATGGAGAAGAGCGGTGCTAAGGCATACCTTGTCAACACAGGATGGAATGGAACAGGCAAGAGAATCTCAATCAAGGATACAAGAGGAATCATCGATGCAATCCTCAGCGGTGCTATCAATGAGGCTCCTACAAAGAAGATCCCTATGTTCGACTTCGAGGTTCCAACAGAGCTTCCTGGCGTAGATCCAGCAATCCTTGACCCACGTGACACATACGCTGATGCTTCAGAGTGGGAGACAAAGGCTAAGGATCTTGCAGCAAGATTCCAGAAGAACTTTGCTAAGTACGAGGGTAATGCAGCAGGTAAGGCATTAGTTGCAGCAGGCCCACAGCTCTAAGATATAGCTTAGGATCATATAGAAGAAAGGAACTGTCATAGTCCAGAGCCTTTCGCATAGAGAAGACCGGATACATTCGTTCAGAGTGTGTCTGGTCTTTTTTTGTCTGCGCCATCCATAAGTAATATTATGCTTTAACCGGCAACCAGAAATTACCTCTTGCAATACCGAACAAATGTTCGTATAATATTATGCATGAACGAGATAATTACAGGACTTACAACGAAGGAAAAACTGAATATACTGGCGGATGCGGCGAAGTATGATGTGGCGTGTACATCTAGTGGAGTGGACAGGAAGGGACAGAAGGGAGCCCTGGGCAACAGTGTATCATGTGGTATATGTCACAGCTTTGCAGCGGATGGAAGATGTATATCGCTGCTTAAGGTCCTTATGACGAACCACTGTGTATATGACTGCAAGTACTGTCTGAACCGCAGAAGCAATGATGTGCCAAGAGCGACATTTGAACCGGAGGAGCTGTGCGATCTGGTCATAGAGTTCTACAAGAGGAATTATATAGAAGGGTTGTTCCTGAGCTCTGGAGTGCTCAGGGATCCGACATACACCATGCAGAGGATGTGTGAGACTCTGTATCTTCTCAGGACGAAGTACAGGTTCAATGGATATATCCATGTGAAGACCATTCCGGGGGCATCGGATGAGCTTATAAGCATGGTGGGATATTTAGCGGACAGGATAAGTGTTAATATGGAGCTGCCGACTGAGGAGGGGTTGAAGAAGCTTGCCCCGAACAAGAGTTTTGGCACCATACTTGATCCCATGGGCAAGCTGACCAGCACTATAGAATCCCACAGACTGGCGGTGGGCAAGACTGCGCGTATGGAGAGGAGCGGTATCAACAGATACCTTACTGGAAGCATATTCAACGAGAAGAATCTGCAGAAGGATCTGACTGCATACAAAGCAGAGCTGGCAGGGCAGGAAAGACATGGTGCTCTGCAGATGTCAGCAGCAGAGGCACTCACAGATGGAATGACCTCTGATAAAAGAGACATCGGTGCTGCCTCTTCGCCCCTCCCTGTCATGTTTGGAGATACAGACAGGAGACAGGCATTTGCCCCGGCGGGACAGAGCACACAGATGATAGTTGGAGCCAGCGGAGAGTCAGATTACACGCTCATACACACAGCCCAGAGACTGTATCAGCGATACGATCTGAAGCGTGTGTTCTACTCCGCGTATATACCGATCAACGAGGACTCGGCACTCCCTGCGTTGGATACGGCGGTTCCATTGCTCCGTGAGCACAGATTGTATCAGGCGGACTGGCTGCTCAGATATTATGGATTCCACGCTGAGGAGATATTGTCTGAGAACGAGCCGAACCTCGATCAGAGAATGGATCCGAAGTGCAACTGGGCAGTGAGGCATCTTGACCAGTTCCCGGTGGAGGTGCAGACGGCACCGTATGATCTGCTTCTCAGGATTCCCGGCATAGGGCCGAAGTCGGCGGGCAGGATAGTGAGAGCCCGCAGATACGGAAGTCTGGATTTCGATAATCTGAAGAAGATGGGGGTGGTGCTTAAGAGAGCACATTATTTTATAACGTGTGGCGGACGTATGATGTACAGGATCCCTATAGAGAGGGATTACATTGTCAGGGAGATGACGGATCTGAGCCGGGGAGAGAACTGGCAGGCATCACACGGCAATGAACAGTATAGACAGATGACTTTATTTGATATAGGAATGAAGACGTGAAGGTGGAAGTTATGGACAATATGAAGGTTTTCACATGCAGAGACAGATATGACGATATGGCTACATGCATATATGAGGCGTGGAGTATGGCACTGCAGGTCGGACACGACCATGTGATGCTTATGAAGGAGCCTGTGGAACAACTGGATATGTTCGCTGACTATATACATGTCGAGCCGGATGCGGACAAGGTGCAGAAGTTTACCCGGTCTGTGAAGAAGGTATCCTGGCTGGTGTACCGCAACGTATTCAATGCACTATTGTCGCATCAGGAGGATGCACTGGACACTGTGTACAGATATCTGATACTGGCATTTGCCGAGGGCCGAAAGGTGGAACATATGCTCATAAGTCCGGAGGTGATGCGTATCATGGAGCTTGGGCGGAGTGTGAGCAACGAGGCACATCTATTCAGGGAGATAGCCAGATTCACTGCTGTCCAAGGGCGGGTGTATGTATGTCATATAGAACCAAAGGACGATGTTGCGCTTCTTGTCGCCAGTCATTTTGCGGACAGGATGCCGTCAGAATACTGGCTGATAGTGGATGATGGCAGACGTTACGCCGTGGTGCATCCGGTGGATTCGGATATGTATGTGAGGCGGCTTACAGATCAGGAGATGGAGACGCTGGGCAGTGCAGAATATATGGAGGATGATTACACAGATATGTGGAGAACATTCTTCAGCGCGGTGGGCGTGGAGCAGAGAGAGAACTACAGATGCCAGAGAAGCATGTTCCCTTTGTGGTCGAGAAAGCATGCCACAGAATTTTTGGGATGATCATAGAAAAAATGCTTGAATTGGCTGGAAAAATATGATAGTATCTGAACTTGTGATGTATTAATCATATTTTCCTTGCTCACAGATGACTGTGGGCCAGAGACCATAAGGAGGTGCAATGTAATGAACAAATATGAATTAACTTTAGTTGTTAGTGCAAAGATTGATGAGGAAGCCAGAACAGCTGTAGTTGATAAGGTTAAGTCTTATATTGAGAAGGCTAACGCAACAATTACAGAAGTTAACGAGTGTGGACTCAAGAAGCTTGCTTACGAGATTCAGAAGATGGGCGAAGCATACTACTACTTCATTCAGTTTGATGCAGAGGCTGGAGTTCCAGCTCAGCTTGAGGCTAACATTCGTATTATGGAATCAGTTCTTAGATATCTTTGCGTTAGATTAGACGCCGAGTAATAGGAGGTATTCTATAATGAACAAGGTAATATTGATGGGTCGTCTCACAAGAGACCCGGAAGTTAGATATTCACAGTCAAACACAGGTGATGGCCAGATGGCTATTGCAAGATACACATTGGCTGTAGACAGAAGATTCAATAGAAATGGCGACCAGAGTGCAGACTTCATCGGCTGCGTTGCATTTGGCAGGAGCGCTGAGTTTGCAGAGAAGTACCTGAAGCAGGGAACGAAGATTGCTATAACAGGTAGAATCCAGACTGGAAGCTATACGAATAAGGATGGTAACAAGGTGTACACAACTGATGTTGTTGTTGAGGAGCAGGAGTTTGCTGAGAGCAAGGCTGCAAGCGGACAGGCATCAGGCGGTGGATATCAGCCAGCAGGAAGACCGGCACCTGGCAATGCAGGAGCTGAGGGCTTCATGAGTATACCGGAAGGTATTGAGGACGATTTACCATTCAAGTAAAATAGGAGGTAAATACAATGGCTTACAATAAGACTGATAGAGCTGACGCTCCAATGAAGAGAAGAAATATCCGTAGAAGAAAGAAAGTCTGCGAGTATTGTGCTAATAAAGAGGCTGTGATCGATTACAAGGATTCAAACGCACTCAGAAAGTATATCTCAGAGAGAGGTAAGATCCTTCCAAGAAGAATCACAGGAACATGTGCTAAGCATCAGAGAGCAATCACAATTGCTGTTAAGAGAGCTAGACAGATCGCAATATTACCATACGTTCAGGATTAATTCTTATCATTGATAAGTATATAAAGGACCCGTTGTTCAGCTATGTGCTGGATGACGGGTTTTTGTGTAAATTCATAGAATATTATTTCCTGTAGGCGTATTTTATGAGGACAGAAAGGTGGGGGATAAATGGCAGAGAATGTTGTGAGAGTAAGCGGACTCACGAAGACATTTGGAAAGAATACTGTTTTGTCCAATGTCAATATATCTCTTGAAAGGGGGAAGATATATGGCTTTATAGGACAGAACGGGGCAGGAAAGACTACCCTGATCAATCATATCAATGGTCTGTTGTTTCCTGACGAGGGAGAGATAGAATTATTTGGCGCCAGTGACAGCAAGGGGCTGGTGAATGCCAGAAAGAGGATAGGAACGGTGTGCGAACATGCCGGACTGCACGACAATTATAATGCTGTAGATAACATAAAGCTTAATATGAAGCTGAGGGGGATAAAGAACGACAAGCTCATCGAGCAGACCATAGCAAATGTTGGATTGCAGGGCGTTGGCAAGAAGAAGTTTAGGAATTATTCGATGGGAATGAAGCAGAGGCTGGCGATTGGCTGTGCCATGCTGTCAGGTCCGGATCTCCTGCTATTAGATGAGCCGATAAACGGACTTGATCCGGTTGGAATAGTTGAGATAAGAAATCTTCTCAAGCAGATAAATCAGAGATTTGGTGTGACGATACTTATATCCAGCCATATACTCACAGAGCTTCACGAGCTGGCAACGGACTACATAATGATAGACAGAGGACAGATCATAGACTGCCTCTCTGCAGCGCAGCTTGACGCGAAGTGCCACAGGAGACTGAGATTGCGCACCAATGATGTGAAGAAGGTTCTTGATATACTTGCTATGAGATACAATATAGTGAATGTGTATGTGAATGGCGATGAGATAATCGTGGACCAGCCGGTAAACTCAGACGAGCTGGCATGGGTTCTCTACAATGAGAGGGTGTTTGTCAGTGAGTACCATCTCGAGGAGGAGAGCCTTGAGAACTACTTTATTCACAGGATAGGGGGTGCTCATTATGCGTGAACTGTTGTCGGCTGAATTTTATAAGCTGTATAAGAGCCTGGGCTTCAGGGTGTGCCTGATAGTTTTCTTTGTCCAGGATATAATATATCTGATCTCGGTGGGATTGGTTGGAGATATTCTCAGAATAGAACTCACGGGGGATTTTCAGTTCCAGTATCTGCTGGGCTCGTTTTCTGGAAGCTCGGTGTCCGGCATGCTGTTTGGATTTATTGCGGCGTCGCTCATCACCAGCGATTACAAGTCCAGGGATATCCAGTGTGCGATAGCCCAGGGACACAGCAGGGCACATATAATGTTTTCGAAGATCATAGTATATATAGTGGCGATATGGATACTCTCTCTTGAGGACATACTTGTATATACCATAGGAGGATGCATTTGTGGAGGCTTTGGAAAGGCATTTACCCTGAATGTGGCGGGATATATGCTGAGATCGATAGCGTGCGAGGGCTTTGTGCTTACGATGTTATATATGACATGCGTATTCCTTGCATTTGCGCTGACGTCCAAGGCAGCGTCCGTATCCGTGAATCTGCTGCTGTTTTTCCTGGTGGATCTCGGCGTGCAGATCATGCCTGTGCTGTTCCAGTCGGATGTTCTGGAGAAAATACTGGGCTATATGCCGTTCAGCTCTGTGAGGGAGATGAGTCAGGTCGATATAGACTGGAGTCACGCGGGAATATCCCTGGCAGTGGCCGCTGCGTATGGCGCGGTGATGATAGTGGCAACGTGGTTGACATTCAGGAAGAGAGATCTTCGATAGAGAATTATGACAGAATATACATTTGCTCAACCGTTCATCTGTGTTGACAAAAGTTCTGTCAAAGTTTATTATAACTCTAGCTATGAGAAAAACTCATAGGGATTTACATGCAGAGGATCAAACAATGTGTAGAAAAGGAGTATAACGATGGGAAAATACACAAAGGAAGACATACTGAAAAAGGTCAAAGAAGATGATGTTGAGTTTATAAGACTTCAGTTCACAGATATTTTTGGTGACCTTAAGAACGTAGCGATAACCTCAAGCCAGATAGAGAAGGCACTTGACAACAAGATCATGTTCGACGGTTCTTCTATAGAGGGCTTTGCGAGAATTGAGGAGTCAGATATGTATCTGTATCCTGATTATGATACATATGAGACATTCCCTTGGAGACCACAGCAGGGAAAAGTTGCAAGACTTATATGTGATGTATATAAGCCTGATGGAACACCATTTGAGGGCGATCCAAGATATGTACTTAAGAGAGCTCTGGCTGAGGCAAAAGAGATGGGTTACACTATGAATGTAGGTCCTGAGTGTGAGTTCTTCCTCTTCCAGACAGATGAGAACGGAATGCCTACAACTAACACATACGAGAGAGCAAGCTATTTTGATCTCGGACCACTGGATTTCGGTGAGAATGCGAGAAGAGATATGGTTCTTACTCTTGAGCAGATGGGATTTGAGATCGAGGCATCACACCATGAGGTAGCTCCTGCACAGCATGAGATAGATTTCAAGTACGGTGAGGCTTTGAGAACCGCCGACAACATCGAGACATTCAAACTGGTTGTAAAGACTATTGCCAAGAGACATGGTCTCTGCGCAACATTCATGCCAAAGCCAAAGTATGGCGTATGCGGTTCAGGTATGCATATGAACATGTCGCTCCAGAAGGATGGCAAGAACATATTTGCAGATGAGAACGATAAGCTCGGACTTAGCCAGGAGGCTTACTGGTTCATTGCCGGAATCATGGAGCATATGAAGGAGATGACAGCCATCACCAACCCACTTGTAAATTCATACAAGAGACTTGTTCCAGGCTATGAGGCTCCTATTTACATCGCATGGTCAGCAAAGAACAGAAGTCCACTTATCAGAATTCCAAGTGCACGTGGTGCAGGAACAAGAGTTGAGCTCAGATGTCCGGATCCAACAGCTAACCCATACCTTGCCATGGCAGTATGCCTTAGAGCAGGACTTGACGGAATCAAGCGTCAGCTTCCAGTTCCACCAAGTGTAGATACAAATATATTCAACCTCACTGCAGAGGAGAAGAAGACACGTCATATCCACAGCCTTCCTGCAAACCTCAGAGAGGCAACTCTTGCCATGAGCGAGAGCGACTTCATGAAGGAGGCAGTTGGTTCACACATCTTCGAGAGGTATACAAGTGCCAAGATGGATGAGTGGAATGAGTACACAAGACAGGTTACAGACTGGGAGATCTCAAACTATCTGTACAAAATCTGATCTTATACACGAACAATATAAAATGATGAGTAGTATAGGTAAGCGGAGCGAAAGGTCTGCTTACCTATATATTTGATAATAGCTATACATACACGATTGAGAGGGCTTTGATTTGGTAAATGTTATAATAGTTTTTCCGAAAATAGAGGAAGCAAAGAGTATAAAAAACCTGCTCATTCGCAATGGTATAAGTGTTACAAAGGTGTGTACAACCGGAGCCCAGGCGGCGCAGGCTGCGGATGCGTGTGACGATGGAGTCATAATATGTGGATATAAATTCCTGGATATGATGTATTCAGATCTTGAGAATTATATTCCGAAATATTTTGACATGATCGTGCTCAGCAGCAAGAAGAATTATGAGGAAGTCCGGGACAGCGGCGTGGTATGTCTGTCTATGCCGATAAAGTCCATGGACTTTGTGAATACCGTAAGTCTCACCATAGAGAATCTTCTGTGGGAAAGAAAAAAGAGAAAGTCCAGGCCAAAGGAGAGAACCGAGGAAGAGAAGAAGGTCATCAAGGCGGCAAAACTCAAGCTTATGCATGACTTTGAGTATGATGAACAGGGCGCTCACAGATATCTGCAAAAGAAGAGTATGGATAACGGTATAAATATAGTCGAGATGGCATATATGATACTGGATAATTCAGATTGTTTCTAAAACAGATCAAGAGGGAGGCTTTCTATTGCGATTCACGAAGATGGAAGGACTTGGAAATGACTACGTGTACGTGAACTGCTTCAGAGAAAAGGTGTATGATCCGGAGATCCTTGCCAGGCTTGTCAGTGACAGGCACAGGGGCATTGGGGGCGACGGACTGATACTTATAGGACCTTCGGCCAGGGCTGATTTTAATATGGATATATACAATGCGGATGGCAGCAGGGCAGAGATGTGTGGAAATGGCATAAGATGCCTTGGCAAGTATGTATACGACCATGGAATGACGGAGAAGACGGAATTTACTGTGGAGACACAGGCGGGTATAAAACGGCTCAGATGCATTCTGCAGGATGGAAGAGTGGTTGCGGTGTGTGTGGATATGGGCAGACCGGATATAGGTGCGGCTGTCGAGATGGCTGTTCTGCCTGATGAAACCGTGGATTTTGTCCGGGTATCCATGGGCAATCCCCATGCGGTTGTGTGGGTGGATGATATATATGTCTGCCAGATGGAGACTCTGGGGCCTGAGATGGAGGTGCATCCCATGTTCCCGAACAGGACAAATGTAGAATTTGTCCAGATCGTTGACGAAGATCATATGAGGATGCGAGTGTGGGAGCGCGGCTCCGGCGAGACATTTGCGTGCGGTACAGGCGCGTGTGCGGCTGTGGCGGCGGGGATAGCTGCCGGCAGGACGAGAGATTCGGTAAAGGTCTCATTGCTCGGAGGAACTTTGGATATTGATTACGACAGGCAGAATGAAACTATGTACATGACAGGACCGGCAAGGGAAGTATTTGAAGGCTGGACTGATATATATTAGGAGGAAAGATATGTTTAAGGCAAATGAAAATTATTTAAAGCTTCCGGGAAGTTATCTCTTCTCAACAGTTGGAAGAAAGCAGAGAGAGTACAGCGCAGCACACCCTGACAAGAAGGTTATAAGACTCAGTATCGGTGATGTGACTCAGCCACTTGCACCGGCTATCATAGAGCGCCTTCACAAGGCTGTAGACGAGATGGCAGTTGCGGAGACATTCAAGGGATATGCTCCTGATCTCGGCTATGAGTTCCTCAGAAACACCATAGCAAAGAACGACTATGCTGACAGAGGCGTGGACATATCTGCTGATGAGATATTTGTCAGCGACGGGGCAAAGAGTGACTCAGCAAATATCCAGGAGATATTTACAGCAGACAGTAAGATTGCAGTATGTGATCCTGTATACCCTGTATATGTTGATTCAAATGTAATGGCAGGAAGAACAGGAACATACGACAAGAACACAGAGTTGTGGAGCGATGTAATTTACATGCCATGTCTTGCGGACAATAACTTTGCGCCAGAGCTTCCAAAGGAGACACCTGACATCATATATCTGTGTTTCCCAAACAACCCTACAGGAGCAACAATCAAGAAGGATCAGCTTCAGGAGTGGGTAGATTACGCAAATAAGGTCGGAGCAGTCATCATCTACGATGCTGCATACGAGGCATATATCAGCGAGGAGGATGTTCCTCATACAATATATGAGTGCGAGGGCGCAAAGACATGTGCTATCGAGCTCAAGAGCTTTTCTAAGAACGCAGGATTCACAGGAACACGTCTTGGCTATGCTGTAGTTCCAAAGGATCTGAAGGACGCAGATGGCGTGTCAATGCACAGCCTGTGGGCAAGAAGACATGGAACAAAGTTCAATGGCGCTCCATACATTGTTCAGGCAGCAGGAGACGCAGTGTACTCAGACGAGGGCAAGGCTCAGACAAAGGCTCAGATCGCATACTACATGAACAACGCAAAGGTTATCTCACAGGGACTCAAGGATGCAGGCTACACTGTATCAGGCGGTGTAAATGCGCCATACATCTGGCTTAAGACACCGAACAACATGTCATCATGGGATTTCTTCGATTATCTGCTTGAGAATGCAAATGTAGTCGGAACCCCAGGTTCAGGCTTCGGACCAAGCGGTGAGGGATATTTCAGACTTACTGCATTCGGAACTTATGAGAATACAGTTGAGGCTATAGAGAGAATCAAGAATATGTAATACAGCTATAAGCTGTGGTGTATACATGCATGGATCAGCGTGTGTGATCCGAGATATGATATATACGTTACAGTACATAGTGTCTTTGGCATGCCTGCAGGCACTCCGGTAAGGGGAGTCTGCGGGCATGTTTTTTGTTATTTGTCGGTCTTTACTCATATATTCAGATTTGATATAATGACTTATAAGGGTGATTAAAAGCCAATAACGGAGGTATTGAGATGAAGGATAACGGACTTTTGGTACAGTATTTTACAGCGAATACGACCGACAGCCAGGATTTATGGAAAAAGGCAGCAGAGGACGCTGCGGTTCTGAAGAAGATGGGGGCTACGGCTGTATGGTTTCCGCCTGCTACAAAGGGGGCACAGGGCAAAGAAGATATGGGGTATGCTCCGTACGATCTGTATGATCTGGGAGAGTTTGACCAGAAGGGTTCAGTTGGAACCAGATATGGAACTAAGGATGAGTATATAGCTGCTATAAAGGCTATGAAGGATCAGGGGATAAATGTCTATGCGGACATTGCGGTCAGACAGAAGCTCGGCGCTGACAGGATAGAGAAGGTTACAGCAGCCGACTTCAACACCAAAGATATTCCACAGATGATCGGCAATAAGAAGACTGTGGGAGCACTTTCAAAGTTTACATTCCCTGGAAGAAAGTCAAAGTATTCCAAGTTCAAGTGGAACTGGAAGCATTTTGCGGGAATAGACTGGAAGCAGGAAGAATTCAAGAAGCGTGTGTGTGCTCTTGAGGGCAAGGATTATGACGAGGCGGACAAGGAATATTCCAAGTATGATTATATAATTGGAAGCGAGATTGATTTCTACAATCAGGAAGTGTACGACGAGCTCATGGCGTGGGCTCAGTGGTACGAGAAGACCACTGATGTGGACGGATTCAGATTCCAGGAGGCAGAGGCTATCCCTGCATGGTTTGTGAAGGATTTTATTGAAGCGACATCTGATGTCCCTGCAGCCGCTAAGAAGAAGGGCGCAGATGAGGCTCCGGAATATGTACATAAGGACATATTTGCTGTAGGTGATTTCTGGCACTGGAATACAGAATATCTGAATGGCTATATCAAGGCCACAGACAATGAGGCATCCATGTTCGATGTGCCATTGCACTTCAATTTCCACGATGCATCTGTGGCAGATGGAGAGTATAACATGGCAGATCTGCTTAAGGGTTCGCTTATGATGAGCAATCCGGAGAAGGCTGTTACATTTGTAGATAACCACGAATCCCAGGTCGGAGGAGTTCTGGAATCGTACGTTGAGGATTGGTTCAAGCCTCTGGCGTATGCGGTCATACTGCTCAGAGAGCAGGGCTATCCGTGCCTGTATATCGGCGACTATGCGGGAATACCACAGGTTAAGGTAAAGTCGAAGAAGACGATACTGAATAAGCTGCTCAAGCTCAGAAAGAAATATGCATACGGAACTCAGCACGACTACTTTGATCACAGCGAGGTTGTTGGATGGACCAGAGAGGGCGACGAGGAGCACAAGGATTCAGGACTTGCGGTTGTCATGTCCGATGGAATGGGCGGCACCAAGAGAATGTATGTGGGCAGACAGTTTGCGGGAGCACATTTTGCAGATGTCATGGGTAATGCCAAGTATGACATCAAGATAGATGACGAGGGCTGTGGCGAGTTCTATGTCAACAGAAGAGGCCTTTCAGTCTGGATCAAAAAAGATTGCAAATTATAAGAAAGTGGTATATAGTATATATTACTTTATCACGCTAAAGTCGTGAAAGTCAAAAAGGAGCTTAGACATGGGAAAAACAGTACATACAGAGGCAGTACAGGATCTGTTTGAGGCAATACTTACATTGGAGACAGAAGAGGAGTGCTTTAATTTCTTTGAGGATGTATGCACGGTGAATGAACTGTTATCTATAGCACAGCGTTTTGCAGTGGCCAAGATGCTGAAGGAAGACAACACATATCTGGAGGTTGCGGAGAAGACCGGAGCATCCACAGCCACGATAAGCAGGGTCAACAGATCCCTGAATTATGGCAAGGACGGATATGAGCTTGTATTTTCAAGAATGAAGAGCTTCCAGCAGAATGACAAGCAGAGCAACGAGAAAACCGACAAGTAGTCAGACAAAACCCCTGAACGATTACATTTTATCGTTCAGGGGTTTTATTTGTGTTACAGGCTGGAGTCCTGTGAAATCTGGTCGCAATACTTGTTGGTTGTGCGTAAGCTGACTATTTTTTCTTGCCCTCGGCTGCGGCGTTTGCCTGTGGCTGCTTAGCCTTTGCGGCTTTGGCTGCTGCCTGCTCTCTGGCTTTCTGTGCCTGGGCTTTAGCCTTCGCCTTGGCATCTTCCTCAGATTCCTGTCTGAGCTTGTCTACCAGATGCTCCACATATTTCTTCTTGGCATATATATCAACTGAGAGAAGTGAGATCATGCTGAGATCGTGGAGATAGGAGTCCTTCTCAGGATCGTACATGGCATCAGCCTTGTTGGCTGTTCTCACGATATCCTTGATGATGTCACCGTAATGCTGGGATAGATGCTCATACAAGTGGGCGTATATATCAGAAATATCCTTTCCGTCCTTGTTGGAATCAAAATAACCATCTATAAGAGGCTCAAGCAGAGTCTGTATATCGTTGATGCTGAGCATGTTCTTCAGGTAGTATATATAAATGAGCAGTATAAGGTGCTGCTTAGAATATCTCTTCTTGTTAGGCGATGGCAGAAGATTGTTCTTCGTGTAGTTGTTGATCATGGTCTTGGTCATCACCTTGTCCTCGTCATTGCGCCTGTTCTTTCCAAGCTGATCCTCCATGAAGGTGGTCAACTGATCCATGTACAGGTCAATGGAAGGAATATCCTTAGGGTTTATATAATCAAGGCCACCGGCCATTGATATTATGTCTTTAATATTTGTCTTTTTATCCATATAGACACCTCTTATATTAGTTGGAGCACGCACAGGAACTGCTGTGCGAAAAAGCTGTTCATAAATACCGTTCACAAATTGACATATTCCAACAGTTGTACGTGCTGTGTATGCAGTATGCATTGTTTACGCAGCATGTGCTGTTTTGTGCAGTATGTGTTGTTTATGCAGTGTGTAATACCGCATATAAACAGTTGATTTTGAATCAACACGACATATTATATAGTATTCAAAACTACATTACAAGGTTGTTTTACTATAAAACGTATTAATTTGTTAAAAAATCAAGAGGAAAGAGAATGCTCAGGACGCTAGCTGGCTGCAAGTTTGACGATTGTATCTTTTTGAGCCGAAAAAAGAGAAAAGCACACAAGCTTTTGCAAGCCTGTGTGCTTTTCGTAAATTCCTTCGAGAAATATCACAAAATTGTATCTTTTTCAACGAAAATGTCTGTTTGCGCATAACCCCGCCACCCGGCGCTGACTTACTCGCCATCGGCGTCGCCTGGCTCCTGCGGAGCCAGCGTGATAAGCACTCTGGCGACTCGCTTTTTGTCCATCTCAAGTACCTTGTAGATGCATGAGATGTCGGTGACGGACTCGCCCTTGGCTGGAATGTGATCCAGCAGCTCGGTTATGTAACCGCCGAGGGAGTCGTAGTCCTCTGATTCAATCTTTAGATTCAGTGCATCATTCAGATCATCCAGCTTGATGGAGCCATCGACGTTGTAGTGGGTGTCGTCGACCTTGATGATGTTGTTGTGTTCCTCCGTGTCGTACTCATCCTTGATGTCTCCGATGATTTCCTCAATGAGATCCTCAATGGTAATAAGTCCTATGCAGATTCCGTACTCATCGAGCACTATGGCCATGGTATTGGAATCCGACTTCATGGAGTGCAGAAGATCATTGGTCTTCTGATATTCATATACATACAGTGGCTTTCTCATGATGTTACGAACGCTGAAATTATTGATATCATGGGTTGCCTTGTAGAAGAAGAGATCCTTAACATGAAGGATACCGATCACGTTATCTCTGGAGTCCTCATATACAGGAATTCTCGTATACGGTACTTCCATGTAGAGCTTCAGCAGATCATCATAAGCCATATCAACAGAGGCGATGGTCATATCTGCTCTTGGGATCATGACATCCCTTGCAATGGAATCTCCGAAGTCCACCACATTGGTTATCATTTCCTTCTCTTTGTCCTCGATGACGCCTTCCTCCTCACTGACGTTCACCATGCTTATGAGTTCATCCTCGGTCATCTTCTGGTTCCCGCCGTCCTTGTCGAGCCTTATGATCCAGAATATAAAATCAGCGATCTTATTCACTATGAATATCACAGGTGTGAGCACTATCATAAGGAACTGGATTATGTCAATGTATAACAGCGATATCTTCAGGTTATAACGCTGAGCCAGGGTCTTTGGTGTGATTTCTCCGAAGAGGAGAACGATCAGTGTCAGGGCTCCGGTTGCAATACCGACAGCAGAGCTTCCAAATGCCTTTGTTACGAATGTGGTCGTGAGAGAAGATGCTGATATGTTGACAATGTTATTTCCTATAAGAATAGTGCTTATCAGCTTGCCTGAATTCTCTGTGACCTTGAGAACCCGTGAGGCCCGCTTGTTGCCGTTGTCTGCAAGAGACCTGAGCGAGAATTTACTCACCGTTGTGAGTGCTGTTTCAGCTGAAGAAAAGAATGCGGACAGTGCGATCAGCACCACCAGAATGATAATGTTTATTATGGAACCTGCGTCCAAGATTTCATCTCCAATCATTTAAAAAATTTTTAATTCTGATTGTACTTAATATATAGCATATTGTCAAGAATCCGTACCTTGATGTGGCAAAGAATCAGCGAAGAATGAAATGTGGAATAAAAAACAGAAAAAGACACACAATAATAAGGCAGCAGAAAAATGCATAGCAAAAAGGAGAGAACATCATGAGAAGTTCAACAGAAACCTACAAAGAAGTTGCAGAGAGATGCAGTGCGTATGAGAAGAAGTGTTCTTGTAAGGGCCTTTCAAACGATGTGACGGGTAAGAGTTGTCTTAACTGCGATCATTTTACAGACACAGAGTACTGTGAGCTTGATCTGTATGATCCTATAGTCAGGAATCTCTAGCTGGCAGCCAGTAATCTCTGGTAAATGATATCAGAATGGAAGAGCGGAGCGGGGCAGGAAAAGCGCCGCTCTGTACATAAAGTAAAGTTGACACATTTGACATGTATTGATATACTTAATCACTGAAAATGGAGACGTTTGCGTGTGCAGACAGAGTAAATAGTGAAAGGTATATACGTCGATGATTAGTGCGAATAACGTAACATTGAGATTTGGTAAGAAGGCTTTATTTGAGGATGTAAATATCAAATTTACAGAGGGTAACTGTTATGGACTGATCGGTGCAAATGGTGCCGGCAAGTCAACTTTCCTGAAGATCCTGTCAGGAGAGATAGAGCCGTCAAAGGGTGATGTGACCATGAATGATGGAGAGAGACTTTCAGTTCTCCAGCAGGATCACTACAAATACGATGAGTACCAGGTGCTTGACACAGTAATCATGGGTAACAAGCGTCTGTATGAGATAATGAAGGAAAAAGATGCTATATATATGAAGGAGGACTTCTCAGACGAGGATGGAGTCAAGGCTGCAGAGCTTGAGGCTGAATTTGCTGAGATGAACGGTTGGGAGGCAGAGTCAGATGCTTCCACACTCCTGAACGGACTTGGAGTAGGCACAGAGTATCACTACAGCCTGATGAAGGATCTGGATGGTGGACTCAAGGTCAAGGTGCTTCTTGCCCAGGCCCTTTTTGGCAATCCGGATGTACTTCTTCTGGATGAGCCTACAAACCACCTTGATATGGATGCCATCGCATGGCTTGAGGAATTCCTCATCAACTTTGAGAACACGGTTATCGTTGTATCACATGACAGATATTTCCTGAACAAGGTATGTACCCATATAGCAGATATAGATTACAGCAAGATCCAGCTTTACGCAGGTAACTATGACTTCTGGTACGAGTCAAGTCAGCTTATGATCAAGCAGATGAAGGAAGCCAACAAGAAGAAGGAAGAGAAGATCAAAGAGCTCCAGGAGTTCATTCAGAGATTCTCGGCAAATGCTTCCAAGTCCAAGCAGGCTACGTCCCGTAAGCGTGCCCTTGAGAAGATCGAGCTGGATGACATCAAGCCATCAAGCAGAAAATATCCATACATTGATTTCAGACCAAAGAGAGACATTGGTAACGAGGTGCTTACCGTATCACATATCTCCAAGACGGTTGACGGAGAAAAGCTTCTGGATGATATCTCGTTCACGGTTGGTCATGACGACAAGATAGCATTTGTCGGACCGAACACCAAGTCAACCACCATGCTCTTCAAGATACTTGCGAGCGAGGAGGAACCGGACGAGGGAAGCTATAAGTGGGGAGTTACTACCTCACAGGGATATTTCCCTAAGGACAACACCAAGGAGTTCGACAACGACCTCGTGATAGTTGACTGGCTGACACAGTATTCAGACGAGAAGGATGCCACATATGTAAGAGGCTTCCTCGGAAGAATGCTCTTTGCAGGTGAGGATGGAGTTAAGAAGGTCAAGGTCCTCTCTGGAGGAGAGAAGGTAAGATGTCTTCTGTCCAAGCTGATGATCATGGGTTCAAACACCCTGATCCTCGATGAGCCTACAAACCACCTCGATATGGAGTCCATCACGGCACTCAATAACGGACTTATCAAGTTCCCTGGTGTAGTACTGTTCTCCTCGCAGGATCACCAGTTTGTACAGACAACTGCAAACAGAATCATAGAGATTACAAATACAGGTCTCATAGACAAGCAGACAACATACGATGAGTATCTTGCAAATGACGAGCTTGCCAGAAAGAGACAGGTCATGAACATGGATTCAGAGGACTGATATATTGATATATGATCACCTGAATACAGATCATGACAGAAAAAATGGCTGTGACACAACAATATGTCACAGCCATTTTTTTCTTATTCTATACCCAGATCAAAAATGTAATTCAACAGCTTGATAATGTGGTCAACATTCTCCTCGTTGTTGCCCGGGAATGAGAGATACACATCGTTGTATCCCAGGTTCATACGGTTGGCAAAATCCGTTCCGCTGATGTTTATTGCGTATGCGGAAGTGTGATTTGCGGAATCCTGCGCCGTTACTACACGATCCTTGAGCTCTCCCTCGAAGAGAGTTTTGAGGGTGCCATCATATGTATCAAGCGGATGTATCAGATTTATCCAACTGCAGCACTCAACTCCGGCCTTGTCGGATATCAGCACATCATATACATTGTCCTCGCACAGCAGCGGGAAGGAAGAGTATTCCGTTCCATTTGCATCGTAGTCAGCGTCAAATGTAGTCGGATCGTAATGCAGGTTCTGCATATATTTGATCTTGTCCGAGTCCTTATAATTATAGTAGCTCTTATAGTCGTATATAACGGATGTGTCCACGCTCCATGGATCAGGACTGTTGACCACCGCATATGCAAATACCGTCGGCCGGGTATTGGAATATACCGCCAGTGAGATCCAGGCCAGTGACACTACGATCATCAGTATTCCTATGATCTTCCATTTGTTGCAGTCTATAAAATAATGAAAACGCTGTGAGCGTGTCATGTCCGCTGTCTCAGCCTTTTTTTGCGCCCGTCTGTATCTGCGGCGCTCTGATCTCGTCATGGCGTGAAGCTCAAGACTGTTTTCGGTCGCAAGGTCCGCTTTGGGCGCTGCAGATCTAGGATCTGAGAAACCGTCGGCCACCTCACGCTTGACACCCCTTGGCTGGATCAAAATGTCATCCGGGGCATCCTTCTGTGTGCTTTCCAGCACCTCTTCCTGTGTATTATCTTTTTTGCTCATTCAAAACTCCTCTGCACGAAAAGAGCCGGAGGGCGTCCGGTCTTCCGCGTCAAATATATTTAATAATAGTATACTAACATATAGAAGAGGAGAACAGAACCCCTCCAATAGTGAAAAAAGTCTAAAATTTAAAATTGCACAATAAAACAGATCGGTTTTGCATGCACTATACATAATGACTAAAAGAAAACCCTGTAAATAAGCTGTTTTCTATATATAAAGTACAGTTGCCATATTAGCCGGAAAGGCGCATGGAATGTACGAAAAATAGGCTATTTGACAAAAATGATAAAATACACGCCTTATAGATAAAGTTTAATTAGTTATTTTTTTAGCTTAAAAAAAGGCAAATGTGCAAAAAAGATAAAAAAACTCAAAAAAGGGGTTGCCAAATTAGATAATATGCCCTATAATAAGCCTATATTGACAAGGACGTTGTCAATAAAATCACAACAGAGGTCATGAAAAAGCATGACACGGCATTCCGGATATGCTCGATAAGGTGATTTTAGAGCATAGCATTGGAATAGCACACATATTTAAAAGGAGGGTTTTTTTGTGAGAAAAATCAAAAAGGCGTTAGCACTTTCATTAGCTATGGCAATGGGATTATCACTCGTTGCATGTGGCGGAAATGATGATGCTACAACAGAGGCAACAACAGAGGCTAAGACAGAGGCAACAGAGGCAGCATCAGATGATGCTACAGAGGCAACAGAGGCAGATGCTTCAGCAACAGGAGCAATTGCAGCACCTAGCACAGATGGCTGGGATGACAGCAAGAAGATCTACGCTTACTCATGGGATGAGGATTTCTCAAAGAAGATGAACGTCGTTCTTGACAAGTTCCCAGAGTACAAGGACTATGTTGAGTTCGTAACACTTGGTGTTGGTGGAACAACAGATGAGTACAAGACAGCTATTGATACAGCTCTTACAAGTGGAGATAAGTATCCTTCACTTATCCCTGCTGATAACGATGTAGCTAAGTACTGGTCAGAGGATGACACAAAGACAGCTAACCTTACAGATCTTGGTTTCACAGATGATGTTATGGCTAACTCATATGACTTCGCTAAGCAGTATGGCACATACAACGGCGAGCTTAAGGCTGTTACATGGCAGGCTACAGCAGGTTCTATATTCTACAGAAGAGACATTGCTAAGGAAGTTCTTGGATCAGATGATCCTGAGACAGTTCAGGCAGCTCTTTCTGATTGGGACAAGTTCTTCGAGACAGCAGAAAAGTTAAAGGGTGCTGGATACAAGATCGTATCTGGTCCTTCAGATGTTAAGTACGCTATCTGGGATACTCAGTCACAGCCTTGGGTAACAGATGACGGTTCATCAGAGAAGCTTACACTTGACGGTGCAGTTACAGAGTACCTTGAGACAGGTAAGAAGATCTATGATGGTGGATATTCAAACAACACAGCCCTTTGGGATTCATCATGGGCTGCTGATATGGCAAATGATTCAAAGGTATTCTGCTACTTCGGATGTCCTTGGTTCATAGGTTCAATGCAGGGTAACGGCGCTGTAGATGGTAACTGGGGAGCTGTTACAGGCCCTACATCATACCACTGGGGCGGTACATACGTAATGGTCGGTAAGGATACACCAAACCCAGAGCTTTGTGCATTCCTTCTTTACGAGTTAACATGTGATCCAGATGTTGGTGTTGATATCACAAACAAGACAGGTGACTGTGTAAACAACAAGGCAGCTAACGAGAGACTTATCAATGGTGAGCTTTCAAGCGACAATGCAGCTCAGAAATTCCTTGGCGGACAGAACCCAATCGAGGTATGGGCAGCATCAGCAGAGGGAATCAACCTCAGCAACACAACATACCAGGATGCTTCAATCAAGGCATTCATCGACGAGGCAGCTACAGCTTACAACTCAGGTACATACACATCAGTTGATGATGCTGTTAAGTACATCGAGGACAAGTGTGCTTCAGAGCTTGGTATCTCAAAGTAATCTATCCCTAAAATAAAGGATAAAACTATAAAGTAACAAAATGCACGCATCAGTAATGAAAGTTGCTGGTGCGTGTGTACTATAGACCAATATTTTAAGGGGGCGTATCACACTATGAAAAAGAACAAGACAGTTGAATATGGCAAGTATGGTTTGATGTTCCTCATTCCGTTCTTCCTTGTTTTCCTTATCTTTCAGCTGTATCCACTTATCTATACGTTCTACAACTCATTTATCTACTCAGCTAAGAATGGTAGATATGTGACAACAAGCGTAGGACTCGGTAACTTTACCAATTATGTGTTTGCAAAGACCGGAAGTGAGTTCTGGCAGGCACTTGCTATAACAGTTGTTCTGTGGTTGGTAAACTTCGTACCTCAGATCCTTCTCGCACTTGTTCTTGCTGCCTGGTTCACAGACATCAAGGTTAAGATAAAGGGTCAGGGTGTATTCAAGGTAATCATGTACATGCCTAACATCATTACAGCAGCTACAATCGCCGTTCTCTTCTACGGTATGTTCGAGGTTCAGGGACCTATCACGAGCCTGTTCAGAAGTTGGGGATGGTGTGATGAGGGTGGTATCCTGAATCATGGCTGGGCATCACTTATAATCATTGCTTTTATCCAGTTCTGGATGTGGTATGGTAATACAATGATCGTCCTTTGTGCAGGTATTCTCGGTATCAATCCATCACTTTACGAGGCAGCCAGTGTTGATGGTGCTACATCAAAGCAGCAGTTCTTTAAGATAACACTTCCACTGCTCAAGCCAATCTTACAGTACACACTTGTAACATCAGCTATCGGTGGTCTGCAGATGTACGATATTCCACAGCTCTTCAACGAAGGTAACCCGGTTGTAAGAGTAGGTGGATCAGATGTCAATTCTACAACAACAGTAGTTATGCTTATCAAGAAGTACGTAAGTGCAGGTCCTACACAGGATTATGGTAAAGCTGCAGCTTACTCAGTAATGCTTTTCGCATTCACATTGATTATAAGCTTACTGTTCTACAAGCTGACATCAGAGAAAACAGAAAAACAAGGAAAGTAGGTGAACAAAGTTGGATCAGACAGAATCAAAAGCAACGGGAACGAGGGTTTTAAGATATGTCATCTGTATCATACTTTGTTTCCTGTCAATCATACCGTTTTATATTTTGTTAATTAACTCAACACTTAAGTCCAGTGATATTCTTACAGGAATAAAGCTTGTTCCTGGATCACAGTTCATCACTAACTTCAAGGGACTTTTAGAGGGTGGTGCGAAGACGAGTGGAGTAAACGTACTTCAGGCTATGCTCAATTCGTTAATTATCACAGTACCTGCAACAGCTCTTCAGATCTACTTCGGTTCTCTGACAGCTTACGCAGTTACAGTTTACAATTTCAAGGCAAAGAATTTTGCATGGGGCTTCATATATGCTATCATGATGATTCCTCAGCAGGTATCTATCGTAGGTTTCATCAAGATATGTAACCTCACACATATTTATGGTTCATATCTTGCAATGATCATTCCAGCAATCGCAGCACCAACAACTGTTTACTTTATGAAGCAGTACATGGAGACTGGCCTCTCAGTAGAGATCGTAGAGGCTGCCAGAATTGATGGATCAGGAGAAATTCATACGTTCAACTCGATCGTACTTCCTCTTCTGAAGCCAGCTATGGCAACTCAGGCAATCTTCGGATTCGTTGCATCATGGAATAACCTGTATACACCTTCTATCATACTTGCTACAGAGAGAAAGAAGCAGACAATGCCAATGTACGTTCAGGCGTTAAAGGCAAATGATAAGTCAAGAGATTGGGGTCAGATCTATTGTGGACTTTTCACAACTGTTATTCCAATCCTCGTAATGTACTTCTTCCTTTCTAAATATATTATTGCAGGTGTTGCACTTGGTGGTGTAAAGGAGTAATATATATTGTAATCAATTAAATATAATGTAGGTATCGATGACTCTTGGGTCGATCGATACCCGCATTATATTATTTTTTTTTACGAAACAATAAGCGAAGAGGACATTTTGAATGAGCGAGATATCAAACAACAGGGAAGAGAGCAGAGAGAATGACAGGGGAAAAGAGAAAGAACCACTTCTGAGACGGGCAATGGATGCGTTTGGAACTATATTTGCACTTAATGTGTGCTTTGTAGTTGGCTGTATACCTATATTTACAGTGGGAGCATCGCTGTCAGCTCTTTATGCTATGTGTATAAGACTGCAGGAGGATGAGGAAGAGACGGTTGTCGCCGGATTTATCCATGAGTTTAAGAGAAACTTTAAACAGTCGACCATAGCGTATTTCTTTATTCTGCTTGCGATATTTGTAATGTATTTTGAATTCCTGCTTGTCAAGAGAGTGACGGGATTCATATCTACATTCTACACAGGAATTCTTGTGACAGAACTTATATTTATGGGACTTATTGTTCCGTTTTTGTTCCCGTTGATAGCCAGATACAACAATAAGCTGGGAACCACGGTGAGAAACTCACTGGCTTTGGCTATCACATATAAGGGATCATGGTTAAAAGTATTTATCGCATGGTTTGCACCTATATTTATATGCGTGAGATACCCTATTATATTTGTGAATATATGGTACCTGTGGGTTTTATTCATATTTGGTGCGATTGCATACGGAACCAGTACGACGATGAGGAAGATATTCAGACTCAACGAGAAGAAACTGGAGGAAACCGCCCGAAAAGCCGAGGAAGAGGCGAAGAAGGCAAAGGAGGAGGCTGAAGCTGCTGCGAAACTGTTAGAAGCCGAGGCTGAAGCTGAAGAAAAGGATAAAGAGGATACAGGGAATAAAGAAGACTTGGATTCGGAACAGGCATAAAGCCTGAAGATAGTGATATTTCCCATAAAAGAGGTTAAAGAGAAATCTTTAACCTCTTTTTTTATGAAAAAGTGTCACATTTATGATAATGTAATCGTTATATATAGTGAACGTTCAAAAAAGACAGAATATCTAGGGGTGTTCATGGCGGGGAGCACATGAAAAAGGATAGGGAAATTATGCATAATGATAAGAAAGACAGCGAATTGATAGCAGAATATTATGACAAGTACGAACAGAAGTTATACAGGCTGTCGTATGCCGTATTGGGAGATATATGGCAGGCGGAGGAGGCTGTACAGGAGACATTTCTGAAAGTCATAAGATACAGGAATATGATAAAAAGGATGCCGGAGGAGAAGAGGTCGGCGTACATAACCAAGATTGCAAGAAATATCGCTGTTGATATGTACAGGAAAAATAAAAGAGATAAAGAGGCTGTGTGCAGTCTGCAGGGGGATGACGATTCCACGGAACTTGCAGACAACATCCTGTGGAGTCATGCCGATCCATCGGTGAAGAGCAATATGGCTGATGAGGTGGAGAACAGACAGTTGATAACAGGCATACTTGGAAGATTATCTGATGATGATGCCCTAGTGCTCCAGCTAAGGATAGTGCGGCAGCTCAGTGTAAGAGAGACAGCTGATCTGATGCGGCTGACAGAGGCTGCGGTCCGGAAGAAATATGAGCGGGCGGTAAAGAGAGCGCGAAAACTGCTGATGAAGGAGATGATGCTGGATGGAGAATAGGAATATGGAGAATGTTGATAACACGGACAATACGGTTAATATAGACAAGCTGTCTGAACATGAATTTTCGGCAGAATACAAAGCTAAAAAGGAAAGTCTGCTCGCCGGAATGAGAGATATGGAGGAGTCCGGCAGACCGACAGGCCTCGGGAAAAGACATGGAGGAATGGAGAGATTTATCAAGGTTGCAGCACTGCTGCTGTGTGGTGTGATCCTTATACCGGTATCGATCCATGCTGCGGTCAGCGTGTATAGATTTACGATCGAGAAGAATGGTGATTATGCAAGTGGAACGATAGAGCTCAATGACGATGGTGTTGCCACAGCTGCAGATGACACCGAGAGCACGGAGACTCTGGACGCGATGAAAAAGAGAATGGCGGAGGAGGAAGAAAATGGAACACAGAGCATAATGAAAGGAAGCGATGGTAATTCATACATGATAAATTCTGGCAAAAGATACGTGGAGATCACTCTTGATTATCTGCCGGAAGGCGTGGTTCAGGTCGAGGAATGTAAGTATGACAGCCCGGACAGGAAAGGATATATGGGAATATCCATAGCGGCAACCCAGTGGAATGGACAGTCGAATACTGTGATAAACCGAAGCATCGAGGATGCCACAGTCAGACAGGCGGGAAGTTATGAGTACCTGTTGTTTGAGAGGGGAGGAGTTGATTGGGGATTTGATAGAGTGCTGTACGTTCCGATAAAAGAAGAGTCCGTTATTCTGACTGTGTATATCGGCTGCGATATAACGGATGAGGAACTGGACAAGATCGTGACCGGAATAAATGTCAAGGATGCTGAGGGCGATGATCCATCTAACTGGGTCGGAGTTGACTCAACATTTTATGATGACAATCCGGATAATGTTGATACGATCCAGGTGGATGACAAGTACACATTTATAGGATTGGACGAGTCGTTTGTTGTGGATGGCGTAGAGATGACGGTAAACAGTGTGAACGTATACGATGACACCCGGGGAATAGATCCTGCGGATATGCTCTATGTTGTGGGAGATCTCAAGGAGAAAGGTCTGGTGGATACGGACGGAAACTTTGTGGATGTCAGATGTCGGAGGATGAACGAAGCGACAGATAACAGCTTTACAAGCTGGGGAGATTATAATAACAGCAGCTTGCGGATGGTTGCGGTGTATATCACATATAAAGCGGACTACAGAGCATATCCGTATGACGATATAGTTATAGATCTTGAGAGGGGAGAAAAACTCTCGGGGGACAAGCTGGCGCCACCGGTTGACACGAATTATTATTGCGGAGATGGTGAGCCTCGTGCGAGTTATGAAAGACGGATGACATATGGAGTACCTGCGTATGTAGTAGATGACGGCACAGAGATTACTGAAAAGAGCGTGGATGGCTACTGCTGCCTGAAGAGGGATGGCGAAGAACATTTGCTGACGGTGTATTTCCTTGTTGACGAGAGTGAGCTTGAGGATTGTTACATGCAGGTAAGTCCGAGCAGTTCAATGGCAGGTTATTATGAGTATATGACAATATATCTTGGTGAAGGAGAGTAAATATGAGGAAAAGAAGATGGATGATATGTGCAGCTTTGGTTTGCCTTGCGATGGCGTGCGGTGGCTGCGCGGATAAGAAAAAGGAAGCAAACACGGCGGTCATAGAGGGCGATGATATCAAGGAATACAGCAGCGGAACGGACACGTCCAGGGACACCGAGAAGGATGCAGATTATGATGACAGTGTGGGTGGACTTGCCAGAACACTCAGCATTCCGACCAGCGTAAGTGTTGATATACCTGTTGAAAATTGCGGAACTTTGGAGTCTGCAAGCATCAAAGCGTCGGAGATCAAGACTCCGGATGCCGATAAGATGTATACGAAGAAGTTCACCATGGGCAGCATAGGAGCTGAAGACAGGGAGACGATACTCAAAAGCATATTTGACGAGGAGGATGGAGTTTTCGAGTATCCATATGATATGAAGGACAGTGTGACACAGGAGCAGAGAGATGAACTGTTCGCTCATAGGGGTGCCGATGTGGATTACAGCAAGGATTATTTTATTGGGAAGATAGATGGAGTTGAATACATACTGTATTTTTATGATCTGTCGTGGATATCAGATGAGGGATTTTCTATCCAGCTTGCGGTGACGGACCCTGTTCCTGAAGATATGGCGGACAAGGGTGCGACATTCACGGAGTATACCTCATGGGATCCCGCGGAACTGATAACGGCAAATGAAGGGAATCCGTCAGACTGATGAATCCAATATGAGTGGCATGGATGAGGATGCCGGAATGGTAAAAGCGCTGGACTACATGGACAAATGGGGCTTTAATGATGTGGTCCCTACATCACAGTCGGAGCTTTACCGCCAATATAGTGATGAGTATGGAGAGGTTGTAGGATATGAGAAGGATGGATACTCTGTGACATTTCAGGCGTCCGTGAATGGACAGCCGCTCTATCAGCCGGATGCATTTGGCATAGACACCATCTCAAACCAGAAGAATGCGGAGGACAGTGGTTCGTTTTCTGCAGAGAAATACTACTATACGGAGCAGTCCACATACAGTATCGCATTTACAGGAGAGAAACTTACGGGATTTACATGTACTTGGCCGATGAAGTCCGCGGGGGATATTCAGGATGCAGGGACACTGATCACCTGGGATTCTGCGGTGACAAGCCTCAAGGGAGTCATGGAGAGCCACTTTGCGGATTATACCGGATATAATTCGGTGGAGTTCAACGATGTGAGACTCACATATTTCAGGATAAAGACAGGGGACGGCGAGTATGAGGCTATACCTGTGTACTCGTTTGCACAGTTGGATTCGGATCATTCCGACACTTACCCGATACAGCTTGTACTGATAGATGCGAGGGATGGAAGTGAGGTCAGCATGGTTCAGGATGAGGAGAGATTCCTGAATAAATAGACCGCAAATGAGTTGCATATTTGGCTGTGTAATTGTGCATGTCTGCTTGACAACAGAGAGCGTACATAAGTATAATTAATTGCGATAAAATAAGTCATATTGACTATATTAGGAAAGGAAAAACATCGGTTTCGGTGTTGCAGAGGGTTTATATGGTTTACAGTGTTACGGTTACACAGCTTATAGAGAAGATGGATCTCAAGAACCATACTCCGGAGATCGATACGGATAAGATACTTATCCAGGATCCGGGTATGAACAGACCGGCAGTACAGTTTGGTGGATTCTTCGAGCACTTTGATGCGGGAAGAATACAGATTTGTGGTAATGTTGAGCATGCCTATGTGGCAGCTATGCATACTGAGGAGGAAAACAAGCGCATTATGGATGAGTTCTTCTCATACAAGCCGCCATGCCTTATATTCTGCCGAGGTCTTGAGCCATATCCATTTATCATAGAGATGGCGAAGAAGCACGGGGTTCCGGTACTCACATCCGATGCGGTCACATCTGCATTTGTACATGAGGTGGACAGATGGCTGCATGTGGAGCTGGCTCCAAGAATATCGGTGCATGCGGTTCTTGTCGATGTATACGGCGAGGGCGTACTGATCATGGGTGAGAGCGGAATCGGTAAGTCGGAGGCGGCGCTGGAGCTTCTGAAGAGAGGACACAGACTTGTTGCGGACGACGTGGTTGAGATCAAGAAGGTCAGCGATGCAACTCTTGTAGGAAGAGCTCCTGACATAACAAGGCATTTTATTGAGCTCAGAGGAATTGGAATAATAGATGTGAAATCACTGTTTGGTGTTGAGTGCGTTAAGATAGATCAGAATATCGATCTTGTCATCAACCTGGAGGAGTGGAGCAAAGATACAGAATACGACAGACTCGGACTTGAGGACAATTATATGGAGTTCCTGGGAAATAAGGTGGTAAGTCACAACATACCTATCAGACCGGGAAGGAATATCGCGATCATAGTTGAGTCGGCGGCTGTAAACCACAGACAGAAGAAGATGGGATACAATGCAGCTCAGGAGCTTTACAACAGAGTTACACAGAATATTATGAAGGGCAACGGCGGTGGTGACAAGCAGTAAATGACTGCCGGCCGTGATATTACAATAAAAAGCGGAGAATGTGGAAGGAGAAAAAACATGGCTAAGTATGTATTTGGAGTTGATGTTGGAGGAACTACAGTAAAGATGGGACTTTTTACCGTTGAGGGCGAACTGCTCGACAAGTGGGAGATCAAGACCCGCACAGAGGACGGTGGAAAGAATGTTCTTCCGGACATTGCTGATTCTATAAAGGAAGTTATTGAAAGCAAGAAGCTTGCAAAGGAAGATGTTGAGGGTGTTGGAATCGGAGTTCCGGGACCTGTCAAGGAGGATGGAACGGTTCTCAAGTGTGTAAACCTCGGATGGGGAATACTGAATGTTGAGGACGAGCTGGAGAAGCTGGTCGGATATCCTGTAAAGGCTGGAAATGACGCAAATGTCGCTGCGCTCGGAGAGATGTGGCAGGGCGGTGGCAAGGGCCACAGCAATCTGGTAATGGTAACACTTGGAACAGGTGTTGGCGGCGGAATCATACTCAACGGCAAGATGCTGTTCGGCGTGAATGGTGCCGGCGGTGAGATCGGACATATATGTGTTGACGATTCAGAGACTGAGACATGTGGATGCGGAAACAAGGGATGTCTGGAGCAGTACACATCTGCAACAGGCGTGGTAAGACTTGCGGGCAGAGCTATGGCAGCTTCAGATAAGAAGTCAACTCTCCGTGAGCTCGAGGCTGTTACTGCAAAGGATGTATTTGACGCAGCAAAGGCAGGAGACGAGCTTGCACTTGAGATAGTTGATACACAGGCACGTATCCTGGGTCGTGCGCTTGCACAGATAGCATGTGTAGTTGATCCTGAGATATTTGTAATCGGTGGAGGCGTGTCAAAGGCGGGCTCCATACTTACAGATTCAGTAAAGAAGTATTTCGAGCATTATGCATTCCATGCATGCAGACAGACAAAGTTCGCACTTGCACAGCTTGGCAATGATGCAGGTATTTATGGAAGTGCATGCAGCATGCTTGGAAGGTAATTGACCTGAATGTAATTTCGGTAAAATTTACCAGTAGAATTTGTGAAAATATCCAAAGGTTTTGCG
>ERZ839767.1674-NODE-1674-length-32428-cov-5.654249_pt1 | contig 32428 bp, 28 predicted proteins | sample MGYA00519879_ERZ839767 | MGnify/ENA primary metagenome ERZ839767 (study PRJEB31850, sample SAMEA3708852) | human gut metagenome | biome: human gut; feature: human-associated habitat; material: faeces | place: China | collected 2014 ... | reverse complement strand
AATTCCGGGCTTTACAACACTTTGTAACACAATATAAACCAGTTCGATAATCCCTCATTCCTTTAGATAACTATAACGACAACGAACGCCACAGGCCGAAAGGTTTGTGGCGTTTGTCGTTTCTTTTTTCTTTCACAAAATATACTGCTTAAACCTATAACAAATCATCCTGAATATCTTCCTCCAGCATTCGTATCCCCGCAACACTGGTCACCGGCAGCGAGAACACAATCGTACGTTCTTTGCTGTCGAGACCGGCCTGCTCCATGATTGCTTTCATGATCTGATTCTTCTCTCTGCTCTTCGTTACAATCAGTATGACTTCTTTTTCTTCCACCAGTGACACCCCGAGATATTTCTTTGCAAGCTCCATCCCAGTTCCTTTTGCATGGATCACAGTCCCTCCGCCGGCTTTTGCTGCTCTTGCCGCATCCATGACTGTATCGATATATCCCTGATTCGCGATTGCTACCAGAAGTTCATAATCTGTATCTTTCATCGCTGTCTCCTCCTCTTTTTCAAATTCCTGTTCATTTACAAGAAACTGCAGTGTCTTTCTTCCACCCACGCTGCTAAGCGGAACAATGAATGATACCCCCGTCCCTGGTACATCGATCATCATCTTCGTGATCAGTCCCCTGCGCAGTTTTTTCCACGTCTCTCCTGTTACGATTGCAAGAAATAACAACTTTTCCGATTCTTCCAGGCCGAAATAATCCAGTACTTCACTCTGTGCCGTCCCTCTCCCGGTCGTTTCCAGGAATACGGGAAGACCGTGTTCTTTAAAAAATGTTCGGAAATCTTTTCGTTTGTTTCTGTTCGTGATGGTCACCATCATATATACCTTACTCATAAATTCTCCCTTACAGCTCTATAATATCCGCATCCCCATATGCCTCCAGCGGTAATACCTTAACAGGCTGCGCGAGCATCTCTTCTTTATCCTTCTTACGCTCCTGATACTGATACACCACACCCAGGATCTGTATCGTGATAAGCGGTGTCATTGCTACCATTGCCACGACTCCGAATGCATCGGTTACTACATTTCCGCCAACGGCTTCACAGGCTCCCTGTGCAAACGGAAGTAAGAAGGTTGCCGTCATCGGTCCGGATGCAACACCGCCGGAGTCAAATGCGATCGCCGTAAATATCTTCGGCACGAATAACGTCAAGATTAGTGCCAGTGCATACCCCGGTACCAGAAACCACAGGATCGAGATACCTGTCAGCACACGTATCATCGCCAATCCAAGGGAAAATGCAACGCCAAGCGACAGGCTATATCCCATTGCTTTTCCCGGTATTGCTCCGGAGGTCAGCTCTTCTACCTGCTCCATCAGCACATATACCGCCGGCTCTGCCTTTACGATAAAGTAACCGATCAGCATACCGATCGGGATGATCACCCAGCAGTAAGGAAGCCCTGCGATCACCTGTCCCAGATAATTACCTACCGGCATAAATCCTACATTTACCCCTGTCAGGAATAATACCAGTCCAATGTATGTATACAGGATACCGACCAAAATTTTGATCAGCGTTTTCTTTTTTAATTTCAGGGATACCACCTGAAAGAATGTGAAGAACAGAATGATTGGAAGCAGTGAGCCACCGATTTCCTTCATATAATGTGGGATTCCGGACTCGAATAATTTCCATAATGCTACAGATGTCTCTGCATCCGGTATTACAGTCTCGGAATAGCTGCCGCCTTGTGGATGATAGATAATACCAAGAAGCAGTACCGCCAGCACCGGGCCGATCGAACACAACGATACCAGACCGAAGCTGTCCGTCTCTGCATATTTATCACTACGTACCGCAGAGAATCCGATTCCCAGTGCCATGATAAACGGTACCGTCATCGGTCCGGTTGTCACACCACCCGAATCAAATGCAATCGCCAGAAAATCCTTCGATACAAAAAAAGTCAGGATGAACACCACCGGATAAAAGATCAACAGCATATAGGACAGCGGTTTTGAAAATAACATACGCAATACAGCGGCCACCAGAAAGATTCCAACTCCCACGGCAACCGCCAGAATCAGTGTGCTATTTGATACCGAAGGTACCTGCCCGGCCAGCACCTGCAGATCCGGTTCCGATATTGTGATGATAAATCCAAGTACAAAACACAACCCGATGATCACCGGCAGCCTTTTTGACTGTGCGATCCGGGTTCCGATCCTCTCTCCCATCGGTGTCATCGACATCTCTGCACCCAGTGTAAAGAACATCATTCCTACTATCAGAAGGATTGCTCCAATAATAAAAGCCATCAGAATGCCCGGCGGCACCGGTGCGATCGTAAAGCTTAAAATCAATACGATCACAATGATCGGCACCACCGCTTCCAATGACTCTTTTAATTTCTCCATTAATTTTGTCCAATATAATTTCAATAAATATTCATGCCTTTCTGTGTTAATTTTTCTACAGTTTTCTGACTATTCAATATATTCATTATATTATCACAAAATTCTAATCCCATCTATTTTTCTTTCGCTAAGATCTTGCTAAGATTCTTTATTCTATAACCATATCCTTTGCAAACAATGCTGCTCCCAGTGCTCCGCAAAGCTGTGCCTTATCACTGATCACCAATGTTGTACCAAGCTTCTCTTCCAGTGTCTTCACCAATCCCTGGTTCTTGGACACGCCTCCGGTCATCATATAACGTTCCTCGCCGCCGACACGTTTTGCCAGTGCTGCCGTCTTGGATGCAACGGCTTTATTCAGTCCGTGTACGATATCATCAGTAGCCTTATTCTGTGCAATCAGTGATACGACTTCGGATTCTGCAAATACGGTACACATACTGGAGATCGTAATGTCTTCCTTATATGACAGACCTGCCTTTCCCATATCATCCAGGCTCATTTCCATCGTTCTTGCCATCATCTCCAGGAATCTTCCGGTTCCGGCTGCACATTTATCATTCATAACGAAATTGGCTACAGCCCCGTTCTCATCCAGGCGGATGACCTTGCTGTCCTGACCTCCGATATCAATAACAGTACGGACTTCCGGGTTCAGGAAATGTGCCCCTCTTGCATGACAGGTAATCTCTGTAATACTCTTATCTCCATCAGAAATGGCCGTTCTTCCGTATCCGGTTGTAACCATTGCATCGATGTCTTCTCTTTGAAGTCCCGCATCCTTCAGTGCTTCTTCCAGTGCACGCTCTGCTCCGATTGCTGCTCCCGCACCTGTCGGCAGGATGATCCCTGTCACGATATTTTGGTCTTTATCAAGAATTACTACATCTGTACTTGTTGATCCGCTGTCTATTCCGGCAAAATATCCTTTTCCCATCTTCAGTTCCTTCCCTTCCAGTTGTTCCATATTCATGCTCTCTGCAAATGCTTCTAATCTTGTCAGAAGCTGCCCGCTGCTCTGCACCGTATAATCCGATTCGATCTTCAGAAGCGGCACGGTCACATTCTGCTTGATCTGTGCATATTCAAAACTGTAAAAATCGCAGAATTTCACAGTATGATAAATGATTCCTTTTAATCCGGGATCGTTATATAATCTCTTTCTTCCGCTGTGATCCATCATTCGCATACATGGAATCTGTCCGAGAAGTTCTTTCGCATACCATGCCATCAGCTCATCGAATTCCAGATCTTTTGGCGGCTCTGCCTCGCCCACCGAACGGTTATTGACACAGGTATCATTTTCCACCGGATATGGCATACTTTTCTGTACCATATCAAAAAGTTCATTTCCCATACGTGCACCCAGCACACTGATATGCGGCTTTACGATGCGTTCCGGCTTCTTGAATGCCTGCCGGAACTTCTCTTCATCAAATCTGGTACCTTTATATTCTCCATATGCTTTCGCAAGACCTTTTAACTGCACTGCTGTACGTTCCCTGCTGCATTCTGCATCACAGTGAAGTACATCAATCATATATAAGAAATCCAGTTTCCCGCTGTCTTCCAGAATATCATACACACTCCGAATCGTGTCACAGCAGTTGACCAACACCAGTTCCTTTACTTTTCCACTCATAACAGCTTCCAGCAGGGCCTTGCCGAATCCACAGATATTCGGATGCGCTATCTGATCCGCATGGTCAAAGCCCTGCGGCATCTCATTCAGGTTCTGACATTCCCCGCCGAACGCTTCTAAGAGTTCGATTGGGGTATATTTACAGACATAATATGTTTTATTCATCGTGCGATTCCTCCTGTCTGTCCGTATTTTCATCCGTTTCTGTATTCAGCATCTCTAAGAATGCCCCGAGTCTGGTAGATGTCTGCCCTTCTCCGCCATGACTTCTGTCGCATCCATCGCCGTCCAGGATCAGAAGCGGGATTCCCTGTTCTTCGAATTTGCGCTTGGCAAGCTGTGCTGCTCCAAGGGTATGCTTACATCCCCAGTGTCCGAACCAAACAGCACCGTCTGCTCCTGTCTCCTTTGCATGACGGATTCCTGCTTCGATTCTTCTGATCGCGCTTCCATTTAATGCATGATATACCATACGTCTCGCCATTGCCTCATAAGGCTTCTCCGGATCAAAATCCGGCTCACAGACGTGACTCAGTTCACAGCCGACAATCTGTGCTTTTTCCTGAAAGCATAGCTCGTTCTTCACCGCATCAGACCAGAATGGGATCGTATGCATCCAGTAGATTTTCTTTCCTTTTTTTGCAGGAGCATTCTTTACGTCTTTCAAAAGGCGGTCCACATAATCCTCTTCTTCTTTTGTGCCAAGCAAAAGATTGTTGGTCATTCCCACATAAAGAGGCGTAACCAGATCTGCCGGAACATATTTATCTGCACTTTCTTTCTCATACTGTGCAAACTTCTCCAGTGTCCGTTTGCTTCTTCTCAGCCGTTCTGTTAATGCCTCGTCTGTAACCTTTTTACCCGTACATTTTTCTATAAACTCTTTCAGCTTCCGAAGCTGGTCTGCCACATACTGTACATTGTCCTCATTCTGCTGCATCGGGACATCAATTGCAAAGATTGGCACTTCATACATTTTCGCCAACTTTTTAAACGTCAGAAGGTTTGCATCACAGGTCAGGTTCGTGTACACAATGCACTTTGGTTTCGGAAGCACTTTCTTCTGTGCCGCCCCGATAAATGTCTTATGATAACTGCAAAGTGTCTCAGAAATTCCTGTATTTTCTGCCTGCTGTAAAAATGCTCTTTCTGCCTTTGATGCAGAAAGATAACAGGAAAATCCTTCCACATTATACGGATGGATTCCTGCCTCCTGCAACAGTTCGCAAGGAGTAAAGATGCTGACTATTGCACTCTCCTGTGGTTTTTCCAAAGGCATAAGCATCGTATCCATCATAAGTCTGGCAAGATACCGGTCTGCTGGCATCAGTCTTTTGTCCGGGGCAAACCGGAACTTCAGATTCTGTGCCTTCCATCCGGTCTTTAAAAGCCATCTGGCTCTGTCCGGATCCTCATTACTCCATTTTTCTATATAATTTCCATATGTTTCTATGATCTTCATGTTCTCATCCTCGTCTTACCCTGTTGTCTGTTTCCATTTTTCTTCCTTATTCAAGTATAAAAAACATTTAACATCATACTCTTCTTTTTTATAAAATGCAAATATACAGCAGCAATTTTCCGCAAATCTGCTGCTGTATATAGATATCAACGTATACTACCTTGTATTTTTTTGTTTTCTTTTTTCCCGTACAAGCACTAACACGAATCCGGCTATTCCAATCAGTGACAATACTTTTCCTGTTGTTGTTCCCGGTGCATGATAGATGATCTTCACTTCATGGTTACCACTTTCGATCTTACACCCCAGAAATGCCGTATTTACTTTTTGTATCTCTGTTTCTTTTCCGTCAATATAAATCTTAAAATGTTTATCATAAGGGATGGACGTAATAAACCATCCATCTTTCTTTACACGAATTGTCCCCTGGATCACGTTATCTTCTGTCTGCTTTTTGTCCACCTGGATTTCTGACTGATATAACAATTCTGACCGTTCCGGCAGACTGCCGAGATATGCCTGTACATGCCTTAATCGATATTTCCCTTTGCCAAATGTCACAGAAATATTATCTTCTCCATCCTTTAACGGCACTGCATAGGTAAATATCTTATTTTCATTATAATATACATGATCTTTCGCACTTAGTTTGTTACGGATTCCGTTGATCCAGACTGCCACATCCTTATTCGGATGTGCGTTGTCCACCCGGAATCTTAAAAAAAGAATCTGTTTCTGCCCCTCTTGCTGTATCGTTTTCTGCTCCGCTCCACCTGTAGTTCTATTATTAGCCATTTTCAGACTAACCGGCTCATAGGCTGTCATTATGTTCTGATCTGAAGATTCCGTATGTTCTCCAACAACCGCATATTCCAGAAATGCCGTCTGATTATATGGAAATGTAAGTTTCTTATATTCCTCTTCCGTCATCACACGATCTGTTGCATACATGACCGGTGCTGCGTCTTTATTCTGATATATACCGGTTGTGCCGCATTTCTTAACCAGAGTATATCCTGGCACATCCGAATCTGATACGATATACCGCACTCCCATCATCCGTTGAAATACCGGATTTTTCGAAACAGACTGCATCATCCCATTGCGGAACGGTTCTTCCAGTCTAAATGTCTTCTGACGGAATGTCTGATAGTCCGGATTGTATGCCGATGAATAGATGGAAGTAATATTCTGATCCACATCCCAGATCCGGTTTAAATCTGCTGCATTTTCATCATCACTTCCCATCTGTTCTGTACGGTAATATCCATCATCATCTTTCAATGCTTCTTTTACCGCCTGTCTATTCTGTTCTCCCACAACATCCCGGTACAACTTGCGGCTGACATATCTGTCCGGATTCATCTGATAAAAAGTGTTCATCGTGACTGCCAGACATATCACCGACGGCAGAGCCAGCATCAGAATCTCTTTCGCCTCTTTGTGGTATCTCTTCATCACACAATACAGCACGTAACAGATCAGAAACAGAATACTTTCTGCAAGCAGGACTTTCCATATACTTTTCCCTATGCCTTTCGAAACAAACTGATTCCTTGCTATATAAACGAATATCGTTGTGATGATATATGGAACGATTCCTGCAATAAAAGACAGTTCTCTTTTTCTGCACTTTTCCAGATAAATGGAAATCAGATAACAAAGCAATGGCAGCAACGGAATAAAGACTTTATCCCTGATATATAGTCCGCCATTCAATAAGTAAGCAAATACCGGAATCGCAAGTACGATCACACATCCATATGTGAGTACCTTTTCATATACTTTCCGATACAACAATCCCGTGAGCAGAACTGTGATCACCAGTGTCGTAAGTCCGATTCCATAGATACTATAAGCAAATCGTTCTACTGTGATCTGCGGAATAAAAAAGGAAGCAAACGATGTGTTCTGCTCTTTACTTCTCCCACCCGTCAATGCGAGTGCCGTCGGTACCAGAAAGAAACCACTCATGAGTACTGCCAGAATCATCGAACGCACGAAACACAATCCGTCCCGCAAAAAGCTGCGAACTGTGACCCTGTTTCCTTCTCTTTGTTCAAAATAGCGGTGCAGTCCATAAAGAACCAATGACAGCATTCCGCCAATACTGAAATAAAAACTGGTCATGATCATCAGAAATACACTGATTGTAAAAAGGCCACTTTTTTCTTGCTCAAAATACCGGTCCACACCTATGAGTGCCAGACATAAGAACGGCATATAATCCACAAACATGATCTGCCCGCTGTACTGACCGATCATCGGTCCTGCCAGCAGGAACATCAGTGACAGGATAAAAGCAGTGCCTGCATCCGTCTTTCTGCTTTTCAGCCAGTAATAAAACAGCAGTACCGAAGCAGTCAGACCTATTATGCTGACCGCCATGATGTAATCCGACATTTTCACAAACGGAAGCAGATATGACGGCAGAATCAACGGACTATATAGTCCGTAATAAGCAAAATGATAAATATTCTGGCCGCCGCCCAGATTCGCCGCAAATTCGGGAAATAACTTTCCGGTTGCATAAAACTGCTGCCGGAAATAATCCGGCAGCACACTATGCTGACTGAGCCAGTCTACCTTTGCTCCAAAGATTCCATATCTGCCCACAAACATCCGGCAAAAAAAGAGTGTTAAGCCTGTAAGCAGCAGGTAAGGAATGTATCTCTTAACCTTGTCCATAACTCTTCCTCCGCAGATTTTGTGATAATGGCATCATCATGATCCGCTGTTCTTCTTTACTGGAATCCTTTAACAGGTATACAGGCCGGTTCTTTACTTCCAGGTATGTCTTGGCAAGATACTGTCCCAGAATTCCGGTACACAGAAGCTGTACACCACCCACGCCAAACAGGATACACACCATCGACGGCCATCCGGCCACCGGATCTCCCCATATTAATGTACGGACTACGATTGCAACAATCATCAGGAATGATAATCCGCAGAACAAAACTCCCATATACGCTGCAATCGACAGCGGAACTACAGAAAATCCCGTGATTCCTTCCAGAGAGTAAATGAATAATTTCTTTACATTCCATTTTGTTTCTCCGGCAGATCTTTCAATATTCTCATATTCCAGCCATTTGGTGCGGAACCCGACCCATCCGAAGATTCCTTTGGAAAAGCGGTTATATTCACTCATTTCCAGTACCGCATCTACCATCTTCCGGTTCATCAGGCGGTAATCTCTGGCACCGCTTACAATCTCTGTCCTGGAAATCTTATTAATCACGTTGTAAAACTCTTTAGATAAGAATGAACGGATCTTTGGTTCACCTTTTCTGGTCGAACGTCTGGTAGCTACACTGTCATACGCTTCTTCCTTCAATATCCGGTACATTTCCGGCAGAAGTGACGGCGGATCTTGAAGATCCACATCCATGATCGCAGCATAATTGCCACCTGCATTCTGAAGTCCTGCATAGATCGCAGCTTCTTTTCCAAAGTTTCTCGAAAAGGAAAGATACTGACATCTTCCGTCCTTTCTGTGTAATTCTTTCATAATCTCATATGTTCTGTCGGATGATCCGTCATCTACAAATATCAATTCAAAATCGGACTGTTTCTTCATGATGTCCATGACTTTTTTCATTTCGTCATAATAGATTGGCAATGCGTCTTCTTCATTGAAGCACGGGATGATAATACTGATCTTGTCCATAACACTAAGCCTCCTCATCTTTTTCTTGATGCTATTGTAGGCTTCGTTTCTTAAAGACATACGCAAATAATTCTTAAGATTTCTTAAAAACTTCTGTCATTCTTTAAAATATAAGTTCTATCTTTGTACCTTCACCCAGTTTACTGTCTACATGGATCTTCGCCCCGTGAAGCATTGCTCCATGCTTTACGATAGACAGTCCAAGACCTGTTCCACCTGTTTCTTTAGAATGGCTTTTGTCTACACGATAAAAACGTTCAAAGATACGGTCCGTCTCATTCTCCGGGATTCCGATTCCGGTATCTGTAACGCAGACTTTTTTTCCCTGCAAGGTATTGCCTACCCAGACAGTTAATTTTCCGCCTTCTTTGTTATACTTGATCGCATTTTCACAGATATTGTAGATCATCTCGTCCAGAATCTGGCGGATCCCCACATACTCAACCGATTCTCCCGTCACCTCTACATGCACTTTCCGCTTCGCTGCCTGTGGCGAAAGTCTGGTCAGGATCTCCCTTGTCAGCTTATAGAGATCTACGTCTTCTTTTTCCAGTTGCACATCGCCCTCATCCAGTTTTGATAACTTGATGATATCTTCTACCAACGTGATCAGACGCCTTGCTTCATTATAAATTCTTTCCGCAAAACCTTTCATATCTTCCGGTTTTACCAGTCCGCTTTTCATGATTTCTGCATAACCCGAAATTGATGTAAGCGGTGTCTTCAGTTCGTGGGATACATTTGCCGAAAATTCTTTTCTCATATTGGCAACCGCATCTTTTTCTTTATTCTGCCTGTCGATACTCTGTAAAAGAGGTGTTAATTCTTCGTACACGTCATTCTCCAATGGATTCTCAAGATCCAGTCTGTTGATTGGGCGGATCAGTCTCGTTACCTGCCATTTTACAAGGATTCCTGCAAATGCCAGCATGATCAGTGCGATCAGCCCCATTGCCGGAAATACCTTCATTGCTGTCCGGAATGCAGTATCTACCGTCTTTGATACACGCAGGATATCTCCGTTTTCCAATTTCACTGCATAATAGAACATCTCTTTATTTAATGTATTTGATTCACGGATATCCTGACCACTTCCGTTTTTCAGCGCAGCTTTTACTTCCGGCCGGTTCTTGTGGTTCTGAAGGGTTACACCATCTTCTTTTGAGTCATATTTCACATTACCATCCGGATCGATCAGGGTAATTCTCGTGTCCACATGCACGTTATCCATCGTCTTCAGATAAGACTCCCCGGAAGTGTCGAGTGCTACGTTAATATAGTCCGCTTCCTGTCTTACTTCCCCTTCCATGATACGGATCGTCTGGCGGTATACAACCAGCGTGGTGATCCCATAAGCTATGAGCATCGTCAGGGTAATGACAAGAATCATACTGCTCTGGATCTTTTTTCTCATACTTTGTTTCATATTATTACCTGCTCATACGGTATCCGACTCCGCGGACCGTCTCAATCTGTTCGCCTGCATCTCCAAGTTTCTGTCTTAAAGTTCTGACATGCACATCCACGGTTCTCGTCTCCCCGTCGAAATCATATCCCCAGATATCTTCCAGAAGCTGGTCTCTTGTAAGGACAATATTTGAATTCTTCATCAGGCGTTTCAATAATTCATACTCTTTCAGTGTCAGGTTCACCACTTCTCCGTGAACAGTCACTTCATGCTTCTTCGGATCCAGCCGGATTTCTCCAATCTCAAATGTATCCTCACCGGATACACTTCCCTTCGCGCTGCGTCTTAATACAGCCTTGATACGTGAGATCAGTTCCATCATGCCAAATGGTTTTGTAACATAATCATCCGCACCGGCATCCAGTCCTTTTACTTTATCATATTCTGCTCCCTTGGCTGTAACCATGATGACCGGAATCTCTCTCGTTTTCTTAGATGCTTTTAACTTTCTAAGAAGCTCCATTCCGTCTTCTCCCGGAAGCATAATATCAAGCAAAACAAGCTCTGGCGTCTCTAATGCCAGAGCTTCAAGGAATGAACTTCCATCTTCGAATCCGCGCGCCTGAAACCCTGTACTCTCCAGGGTATACACCACCAGTTCCCGTATGTTACTGTCATCTTCTACACAAAAAATCATTCCTTTTTCTCCTTCTTTATACTACAGAAGCCTTGTGGATTCCTGTGATAGAGAATTCCACCCACTCTGCGATATTCGTTGCATGATCTGCGATACGTTCCAGATATTTTGCAACCATGATCAGGTCAATTGCCTCTACGCCCTGTGCTCCTTTATTTTCCGCAATAAAGTCGATCAGTGTTGTCTTCACTTCTTCAAAAAGTTCATCCACAACATCATCATCTTGTATAACTTTTCTGGAAAGTTCAAGGTCTTTTTCCACATATGCATTGACGCTGTCACGCACCATCTTTCCGGCTGCTTCGGACATTTTGATGATCTTTGGAATGTCCTGCGCTTCCGACTTCTCCTCTGTAATGATGATCTCTGCAATATCCGAAGCCTGATCGCCGATACGTTCCATATCTGTGATCATTTTCAGTGCCGCTGAAATCTGTCTTAAATCTCTTGCCACAGGCTGCTGCTGAAGAAGCAGTTTCAAACAGAGTCTTTCAATATCTGTCTCTGCCTGATCGATCTCTTCATCTGCCTCAATCACCTTCTGTGCCTGTTCCATACTTCCTTCTTTTAATGCTGTTGTTGCTTTTCCGATTGCAACTTCACATAACTCTCCCATACGTGTAAGCTGCTCATTAAGTAACTCCAGCTGCTGATCAAACCGATTACGCATATCCTAGCCAAACCTCCCTGTGATATAATCTTCCGTTCTCTTATCTGCCGGAATCGAAAATAATTTTTCTGTTTCATTATATTCAATGACTTCTCCCAACAGGAAGAATGCCGTATTATCTGACACACGTACCGCCTGCTGCATATTATGTGTTACCATAACGATAGTATAATCTTTTTTCAATTCCATCGCAAGGTCTTCTATCTTAGATGTCGAGATAGGATCCAGTGCCGATGTCGGTTCATCCATAAGGAGAACTTCTGGCTGCACCGCCAGTGCTCTTGCAATACAAAGTCTCTGCTGCTGGCCGCCTGACATTCCAAGTGCGCTGGTCTTTAATCTGTCTTTACATTCATTCCAAATAGCCGCGTCTCTTAAGGATTTTTCTACCAGGTCATCCAGTTTTGCTTTCGAACGGATTCCGTGGGTTCTAGGTCCATATGCAACATTGTCATAAATGCTCATTGGAAATGGATTCGGTTTCTGGAACACCATTCCCACTCTTTTTCTAAGCAGATTCACATCAATATCATGGAAAATATCCTGTCCGTCCAGAAGAATCTGGCCATCGATCCTGCATCCTTCTATTAGATCATTCATCCGGTTGATGGATTTCAATAATGTAGACTTTCCACATCCGGATGGTCCGATGAATGCTGTGATCTTATTCGCTTCTATCTCAAGATTCACATTTTTCAGAGCATGGAAATCACCGTAATGAAGTTCCATGTTCTTGATACTTATTTTACTCATGTATGATTCCTTCCTGTTTTTTCTGATTTATCTCTGCACAGCTGCTATGCTTTTGTAATCCGTTTGGCAATCATGCCAGACAGGGTATTAATCACAACTACCAGCACCAACAGTACTACAGCCGTTGCATAAGCCTGATTCATATAAAGGCCTTCACTTGACAGATTATACATATGCACTGCCAGAGTTCTTCCTGAACTCAATACATTCTCAGGCACCTTCGCCACAGTACCTGCTGTATAGATCAGTGCTGCTGTCTCTCCGACGATTCGTCCGATCGCCAGGATCACACCGGCAAGGATTCCAGGTATTGCTGATGGAAGCACGATCTGGAATACTGTACGTAATTTTCCTGCTCCCAGTCCAAAACTTCCTTCCCTGTAAGAATCCGGTACGGATTTCAATGCTTCTTCTGTACTTCTCATGATCAGCGGTAATACCATGATTGCAAGAGTAAACGCTCCTGCCAGAATCGAAAATCCCCATTTACAGGTATTTACAAAGAACAGCATACCAAACAGTCCATATACGATAGATGGAATTCCCTGAAGCGTCTCTGTTGTAAGTCTGATCACTTCTACAAATTTATTACCTCGTTTTGCATATTCCACAAGGAAGATTGCTGCAAAGATCCCAAATGGAACTGCAATCAGAAGCGATAACAGGGTCATGATCACTGTGTTGATCAATGCCGGCATCAGCGAGGCATTTTCCGATGTATAGTGGAGTGAGAAAATGGATGGTTTCAAATACGGAACACCATGTACCAGCACATATACGATCAAAAATATAAGTACTGCAAATGTCACAATTGCAGAAAGCATGACCAGAAGCATTACGATCAGTGATCCCGGAGTTCTGGTATACGCTTTTAACTTATCTTTCCATGTCACTTCATTACTACTCATAATTCTTCCCCCTCTTCAAAAGTGCTACACAGAAGTTCAGAAGAAGGATAAATACGAAGAGAACTACGCCGGTTGCGATCAGCGCTTCTCTGTGGAGTCCGGATGCATATCCCATCTCAATTACGATATTGGCTGTCAGTGTTCTGACTCCTCTGAAGATTCCTTCCGGCATTCTCGGCTGATTACCAGCCACCATGATCACAGCCATCGTTTCTCCGATCGCACGCCCGATTCCAAGCACAATGGCTGCCACTACTCCGGATTTGGCTGCCGGTAACACAACGGTAAAGATTGCTCTTTCGTGTGTTCCGCCAAGTGCTACCGCACCTTCATAGTACTGTGCCGGAACTGCCCTGAGTGCAGATTCCGTCAACCCGATGATCGTTGGCAGGATCATCATTCCCAAAAGAATGGATGCCGTGATCATACTGCTTCCGTTTCCACCCCGGTGAAGTGTTCTTCCGATTTCCCTTACCCATGGTACGAGAACTACAAGACCGAAAAATCCATAGACAACGGATGGGATTCCTGCCAGAAGTTCTGTTGCCATCTTCAGTGGTTTATAGATTGCTTTCGGACAGTAGAATGCCATGAATACCGCTGTCAGGATTCCGATCGGTACACCGATGATAATTGCACCGGCCGTTACATACAGACTTCCAATGATCATCGGAAAGATTCCGTATATGTCATTCTTTGGTTTCCATAATTCACCGGTCAGGAATTCCCCGAATCCGATTTTACTCATTGCAGGAATTCCATTTGCAAACAAGAAAATACAAATGAGTGCAACCGCCAGTACCGAAGCACAGGCGGCAACTGCAAACACTCCCTGCATGAATTTCTCTGTCCATGCTTTTGATTTCATATTATTTCACTGCCTCATCCCATGTGGTTGCATCACCAGTGTAAATTGTCTTTACCTGATCACTGCTGAGTTCATCTGTTGTATTGTTTTTATTTACAATAACTGCAATACCGTCTGTAGCAATTACCTGGCTGTCCAGTTTATCTTTTTCTTCATCCTGTAATTCACGTGATGCCATTCCGATATCATAACTTCCGTCGATTGCTGATGTCATACCTGTTGTAGAATCTGTAGTCTGAAGCTCAATCTCTGCTCCTGTATTAACTTTCTTATATGCCTCGATCAGTTTTTCCATAACCGGTGATACGGAAGAGGATCCGCCGACAACAGCTTTCCCGGATGGCTTGCTTCCCGCATAAGCTTCTGCTGAATCGTCTCCGATATATCCGTTGTCTGAAATCACCTGCTGTCCTTCTTTGCTCATGATATAAGCGATGAAGTCTTTTGCCACTTCATTATCTGCACCTTTCTTTGTTGCAATGTTAAATGGTCTGCAGATTTTATATTTTCCATCTTTGATGTTCTGCTCTGTAGCTTCTTCTCCGTCAATCTTTAAAGCTTTTACTGTATCATTTAATGATCCGAGTGATACATAACCGATTGCATAATCATCTCCGGCTACTGTTGTAAGCATTACAGATGTGCTGTTCGTGATCTGTGCATCATCTGTTGTCATATCAACTTTTTCGCCGTCTTTCTTTTCTTCAATCCCGAAAAGTTCGATGAATGCTCCTCTTGTTCCTGAACCATCTTCTCTTGAAACGATGGTGATATCATTTGAAGAATCCCAGTCGCTGCTCTTACTATCTGCCGAACTGCTGTCTGATGAACTTCCACATCCAACTGCAAGTCCTGCTGTCATTGTTGCTACGGATAAAATTGCAATAAACTTTTTCAATTTCATAATCATACTCTCCTTAGATTCTCATCTTTTTCATTCATGATTTATTTTGTCTTTGTCGTTCCTGACAATAGCTATCATAAATAGCGTATGTTAAATCCGAAATCTATTGATTGTTAAATGTATGTAAAGTGTATGCAGGAATTGTTTAGAAATGTAAAGTCAGATTTTTCGTATGTTGGAGAGCTATGAATGCTTTCAAATTGAATTTCTGGTTTTTTCATGCTATAATTCCTCTACAGGACTGTCCGGAAATCTTTTCCTGGATATGTTCTCATTACATATTATAAAACGGGAAATAAATAGAGCTTATATTATTAAAAAAGAAAGAGGATTATAATTCTATGTGGATTGCAGATCAATGGAAAGATTATGAAGTAATAGATTGCAGTAAAGGTGAAAAATTAGAGCGTTGGGGAAAATATACTCTGGTCCGTCCGGATCCTCAGGTAATTTGGGATACTCCGAAGACGGAACGCGGCTGGAAACATATGAACGGTCACTATCACCGCAGTAAGAAAGGCGGCGGAGAATGGGAATTCTTCAGCCTCCCGGAACAGTGGCAGATTCATTATAAAGAGCTTACATTTAACCTGAAGCCTTTTAGTTTTAAACATACCGGTCTTTTTCCGGAACAGGCAACAAACTGGGACTGGTTCTCTGAAAAGATCAGAAATGCCGGAAGACCGGTCAAAGTGCTGAACCTTTTTGCTTACACAGGTGGTGCTACTCTCGCAGCAGCGGCAGCCGGAGCAAGTGTGACACATGTAGATGCATCCAAAGGTATGGTTGCGTGGGCAAAAGAGAATGCAGCTTCTTCCGGACTATCTGACAGACCGATCCGCTGGCTGGTTGATGACTGTGTAAAATTCGTAGAACGTGAGATCCGCCGCGGCAATCACTATGATGCCATCATCATGGATCCTCCGTCATACGGACGTGGACCTAAAGGTGAAATTTGGAAGATCGAAGATGCAATTCATCCGCTGATCAAACTGTGTACACAGATTCTGTCGGATGACCCATTATTCTTCCTGGTCAACTCTTACACAACCGGACTGGCACCGGCTGTTCTGACTTATATGCTTGGAACGGAGCTTAAGAAATGGAACGGACATGTGGATTCACAGGAGATTGGGCTTCCGGTTACGCACTCTGGGTTGGTGCTGCCTTGTGGGGCTTCTGGAAGATGGGAAGCAGTTTAATGTTTAAAGAACTGATCACCCGGGCCTCCATAAAACAGGGGAAGTCTTTCCTGTTCAGATTCCGTCGGTGAGACAAAAGTCACAGAAACAGATGGCCTCTCTTTGCTCTGTTCTGTGACTTTTTTCTTCACTATCATTTAATGAGTCAGATAAAACTCCTCTACATCTTTCCTCTGTGGAATTGCCGGAATTCAGCCTCTTTTTCCCTGCTTCAGATCCTCAACAATTTCATTATACCGTTTTTTATTTAACCGGTAGAAGAATAATACTACAGCCGTAACAATCCACAGAATGCCTGGGATGGTTGTAAATGCATGTTTCATAATACTGATAACCGTATCATTTTGTGTCTGATTTGCCACGTATCCATATTTTCCAAGTAATGCCGCAAGCATTGCTGTACCAATTGCCATTCCTATCTTATTTCCAAGAGAGACAAATGCATACTGGAATCCATCGTTTCGAAGTCCTGTTTTCCATTCTCCGTATTCCACACAGTCCGGAATGATCGCATAAATTGCTGTATTAAATCCAGAGAAAAAGAACTGTGTAACACCTGCCAGAATATAGAATACAGCTGCCGAATCTTTTACGTTAAAGAAGTACATTGCCAACATTGAAATACCTGTTAAAAAGGCAAATATCGAAGCTGTTCTCCCTTTATTATTAAGTTTTCGAAATACTGGCTGAAAACATGCAGCACCGATAATGGAAGGAATGATAATGCACATAGAATAAGTGGTATAATAAGATGCATTTCCTTCTACATATGTAAAATAATATAAAATGTCAGCATTTCTTCCATATAATGTAAATCCGAATAAAACTTGTCCGATCAAAGCAAGTATATACGGCTTATTCTGCATCACAGCTTTTAACTGTACTTTAATTGATATTTTTTCTTTTTCCGGAATTGTCACCTGCTCCTTCGTCTTCGCAAAGCAGAAGAAATGACACGCTGCAAATATGCAACCATAGATAATCGCTACAAATAAATATCCACTCTTTGCACTCTGACTTCCCAGCTTTCCAATCAAAGGGACCGTAATAATATTAATAATTCCGATTGCGATCATAGCTGCAACTGAACGTGACGTATTGATTTTTGCCCGTTCATCAATATCCTGTGTCATTGCACCGCAAAGTGTTCCATACGGAATATTTACACATGTATATCCCAGTACAAGCAGACAATATGTAATAACCATATAAATAATCTTTGCCGTATCTGACCAATCCGGATGTGCCCAGAATGTCAACATTAAAAGCACGGCTGTAATAGGTGCCGCAACAAGCAGCCATGGACGATAACGTCCCCATCGCGTTTTTGTCTTATCCGTCAGACCACCGACGATCGGATCGTTAATCGCATCCCAAAATCTTGAAAATAACATCAACGCTGAAACAGCCGCCATACTGATTCCAAACACATCTGTATAAAATATCATCAAAAAATTACTTACAAACATCCAGCTGAAATTGCATCCGACATCGCCAAATCCATACGCAATTTTACTGATCAATGGCACTTTCCCATTCTTACACTCGTTTCCCATGGTTCCTCCTTATCAGAGTTTATGATAAAACTTCTATTCTCTCCTGATCTAATTTTTATTCCTGTACATTAATGATTACTTTCATCGTTGTTTCCCGGTTATCATCAATATACTGATAGGCTTTCAGATAATCCTGGAATGCAAATGTTTTTGAGATCAGTGGTCTTAAATGAACTTTTTCTTCATTTACAAGTCTGATTCCGTCAACATAGTCATCATGTCGGTACATCATCGTACTCTTGATATCCAGTTCATGATCATTTGCCACCGCAAGATCAATCTCTGCCATCCCTGCAAACACTGCAACTAACACGATAATACTTCCTTTTCTTGCATACTTGATTGCCTGTCCCATTGTAATATTATTTCCTGCACAATCGTAAATCACATCGGCTTTATCCGGTCCAAATGCTTCAATCATTGCCTCACCAAAATCTTTTTCTTTTGTATTCACACAGACATCAATTCCACATTCTTTTGCTTTATCCAGACGGAGGTCACTGACGTCAGTAATCATAACTTTTGCTGCTCCCATTCCCTTCGCTGCCTGTGCTACAAGATTACCGATCGGTCCTGCCCCAAGTACAGCAATGTTCATTCCTTTCACGTCACCAACCTGCTTTACTCCATGAACTGCAACAGCCAGCGGTTCGATCATTGCACCTTCCTCATATGACATTTCTTCTGGGATCGGCGTTACTTTCGATGCATCTACTGCGAAATACTCTGATGCTGTTCCGGTTGTCTGGAATCCCATAACTTTTAATTCCTCACATAAGTTATATTTTCCGTGTCTGCATGGATAACATTTTCCACAATATACCTGTGGCTCAATTGTTACTTTCTGCCCTTCATGAAATGCTGTAACATCTTTTCCAATTTTTACAACTTCACCGGATACTTCATGTCCCTGTGTTACCGGATATGATGTAAATGGATGCTTTCCGTGATATACATGAATATCTGAACCACAAATACCAATATTCATAATCTTTACTAATACCTGATCATCTTTTACCTCCGGAACTGATACTTCTTTGAAAATAATCTCTCCTGGTTTTGTCATTACCTGCTGTAACATAATGTTTTCCTCCTTTAATCTTTTATTTTATCTTTTATTAAATGTTTTATTAAAGTAATTACATTATTGTACATCGATTCTATTTTGTCAATATATGAATGCTTATTTCTGCTTGTTGCACAAGTTTTATCGACTTCTTTTATACATATTTACCAATATCTTTTTACAACTCAAATAATAAGCAGACATTGATATCTCTAAACCTTGCAACTTCTCTTGCATATTATGGTATCTACAACACCTGTCACCGGCAACTTCTTCCGAACGCACGACAATAAAAAAAGAGGTAAATATTCAAAGTCTGCAATCATTACAAACCTTGAATTTCACCTCAGTTTTTTTATTCTTATTTATTTTTATACAACATATCTGTTCTATAAATGCTGTATATATTCAGAGAGGAAATGTTTTGCCGCTCCGACAGCTGATGCCTCTCTCTTATAAGAACAATTTTTTAAATAGCGCACATCGTGTTCAAAACCATTATACGCCATCACTTTTTCCCCCAGCGGTATCATATACTCTGATAAATAGCCCCCAACTTCTCCGCCAAGTATGATATCTGTGTCGTATGCCATCCGCAGATTGGAAATCAGAATAGCCAGATTATCCAGATACTGATTCCATTTTTCCACAGCTTTTGTATTTTTCTGTTCCACTTTTTTCATAAATTGTTCCAGTGTCATTTCCTGCTCTTCATCAGTCAATGCACTGGCTGCACAATAGGCATCTGCGCATCCTGCTTTTCCACAATAACATTTCTTTCCTCCCGGCACCAGGATTATATGTCCGAATTCTCCTGCTTTCTGATTCTGACCAGTTACGAGTTTCCCATTAATAGAGAATGCACCACCTAATGTATTGTTGAGCGAAAGATACACCGCATCCTGATACTCATGCAGATCTTCTGCCATCATTGCAGCATTTGCATCATTTGCAAAATATACCGGATAAGAAAATGCCTGTTCCAGAAAACTCAGGCTGAAATTATCCACTTGCAGTGTGTGAGATTTCATGACCAGTCTATTCTCCTGATCAATAATACCAGGGATTGAAATTCCAATTCCTAATATTTTTTCCCGGTCTTCTACATCTTTCAGAAAGTTTTCCACCTGTTCTGCTACTTCTAAGCAATAAGATGTTTCTGTTGAAAATTTTAATCGCATCCGGACTGTTTTTTCTATTTCATACTGCATATTCAGCAACACAATTCCCAGATGATTTGCTGTAATCACTACACCAACTGCATACTTATATGCCGGATTAATCCCTATCCGCTTTGCTTTACGCCCGCCGGTAGATTCATATTCTCCTATCTCGATGACCATATTCCGTTCAATCAGTTCATTTACATTAGAAAGCACCGTCGGCATACTCAAGCTCAGATTCTGCGCCAGTTCTGCTTTTGATGCAATTTTATTATTGATGATATAGTTTACAATTTTAGATTTTGTAATATTCTTTTTTTCATTTCGTCCTGCCATATCAGACCTCTTTTATAAATTATTTTATAAAAGCATCTTAGTCCTTTTTTGTTATTCTGTAAAGAATAAATCTGTTAATAACTCAATTCCATATCTCTATTACATCCGCTAACGAATCACAAACCCGATACGTAAGTTTCCGTATCTCCTCCGTCGGCTGTACAAGATCCGGAACCATAATCACACGCATTCCGGCCTGATGTGCTGACAGGATTCCACCCGGAGCGTCTTCAAAAGCCATACAGTTTTCCGGCTGTATTCCCAGACTTTCACTTGCTTTCTGATATATCTCCGGATCCGGCTTGGCTTTCTTTACCATATCTCCGCAGATCACACTGTCAAAATATGCATCTATTCCAATTCGGATCAGATTCCTCATGGCATACTCTCTGCTCGAAGATGTCGCTACCGCCATCTTATACCCCTGTGCTTTTCCGTATGCCAGCAGTTCTTTTGCACCGCTTTTCAAAGGAAGACCTTCTTTATCCACGATTTTCCAGAAGTTATCCCGTGTCAGTTCTCCAAACTCTTCGAACGGAAAATCTTCCCTGATATATTTCCGGAAATATTCATTCCGACCTGTGCGGTTCATTCCAAGTGTATGATAGATAACTTCCCCCATATGTTGGATTCCCAGTTCATTACCAGCGATCTCCCATGAACGCTGTACAATTCTTTCGGAATCAAACAGCAGACCATCCATGTCGAATATCAATGCTTTTATATCCATTTTAGAATTCAATGCCTCTTCCAAGTGCATCCTTCAGATAATCCGCAACTTCTTCTAATTTATGTATGGCTTCCATCTTCTCTTCAAACTCGTCCCCAACAGATTCTTTATTAATAAGTGCCTGCTGGATCTTCTTTACATCTTTGATTAAATTCTCTGTCATATCAAAAGCCCCCTTTTTATTATCTGGCAGGAAATTTACTTTCCGATATTCGATTTATCTAATGTATGATAATTATAGCATAATTTTTTTACTATTCTCTGAAGTTATGTTACATTTCAATTAATTTTTATATATTGTCATTTTTTTTTTAAATTTGTTCATGCATCATTCTGATAAATTCTTCCATTACACGTGTTTTGTACTTGTGTGTTTTGTAGTAAAAGAAGACTTTTCTCTTCGCTTCTTCTCCATCTAATTTGTAATACACCAGGTTTTCAAATGTCGGGAGCTGGCTTACCAGGATATCACTGATGAATGTTGCTCCAAGCTGCGTAGACGAAGCCATATATGCTGTCGACTGCTGGTTGAATTCCAGCACGATATTGGGCTTAAATCCGACGTTTCGGCACAGCCTGTCTCCTCTGGTTCTGGTATCATTTCCCTGGGTCAGCATAATAAACGGAAGATTCGCAAATCTCTCTAACGGAACTGCCGGATATTTCCGGCTCAGATACTTTTTGCTCTTGATATTCTCATAAGAAAGCTGATACTCTTTCAGTTCCTCATTCACAGAAAAATGTTTCGGAACCGCAAGTAATATATTTTCTTCGCAATATAATTCTTTATTATATAGAATACTGTCATAGTGATAATTATCAATGACAAAATCCAGCGCATTACTGCCCAGCATTTCTTCCAGCTCGGCTGTATTCCCCTCGATCAGCTGAATATGTACATCCGGGAATTTCTGATTGAACTTGGTGATCAGAGACGGTACCACATATGCGGCAAACAGCGTACTTGCTCCTACTGCAAGATTCCCTGTCTTCAGACCCGCCAGGTCATTGATGTAATTCTCCACCCGCTGTTCGATCTGGGTAATCTCCTCCGCTGCCTCGATATATACTTTTCCAACCTCTGTAAGCTGGAGCGGTGTTGTACTTCTGTCAAATAACGGTTCCCCGATAATCTCTTCAATCTTTTTGATCCTTGCACTCAAAGACGGCTGACTGATGTACAGATTCTGTGCCGCTTTGGTAAAACTTCTTTCTTTATATACTTCATAAACATATTTTTTCCATGTAAACATACACTAAACCCCTCATATTTTGCTATCACCTGCATCCCCTTTGCCAACGACAGCCATAGTCAAACTCTTATAATTATTATAACACTATAGATATTGGATTATCTATCCCCACGGGCGTATCATTATATCGACGAAACAATTATTCCAATATGAATTTGGGGTTTTATTGGAATAAAGATAAAATATAAGATACAAAGCGGGGAATAAAATTATGAAACCAATATTACGCGCCGAGCGCATGAAACCAGTACACTCTGATATCCGTGGTCCATTATTCGTAGAAGCCATGAAACGCCAGAAACAGGGCATCGATGTATTAAAATTAAATACCGGAAATCCTGCAACCTTTGGCTTTGGCCTGCCTGACAGCATCAAGAATGCACTGATGGAACACATGCAAGATGGTGTCGGCTACTGTGACTTCAAAGGAATGCCACAAGCAAGACAGGCAATCTGTGACTATGAGACCAGTAAAGGAATTACAGGAATCACGCCGGATGACGTATTTATCGGTAACGGTGTCAGTGAAGTTGTATCTTTCGCTTTAACACCTTTATTAAATGATGGAGATGAAGTCTTGGTTCCTTCTCCTAGTTACTCCCTCTGGGGCAATTCCGTATATCTCGAAGACGGTAAACCGGTCTTTTACACCTGTGACGAGAAGGCCAACTGGTATCCAGACATTCAGGATATCCGTTCCAAAATCACAGAGAAGACAAAAGCAATCGTCATCATCAATCCGAACAACCCGACCGGTGTACTCTATCCAAAGGAACTCCTTCTTGAGATCATCCAGATTGCAAGAGAATCCGGACTTCTGATCTTTGCAGATGAAATCTATGACCGTCTCGTTATGGATGGTAAGCAGCATATCTCTCTTGCTTCACTGACAGAGGATGTTCCGGTCATTACATTAAATGGTCTGTCCAAATCACACTGTCTGTGTGGATACCGTTGCGGATGGATGGTCATCAGCGGTCCAAGAGAACTGACCGAAGATTACAGACAGGGAATCATTCAGTTAACTTCTCTCCGCCTGTGTGCCAATACCATGGCTCAGATTGTCATCCCTGCTGCTCTTGATGATATGGAGACTCCTGCTTCTATGATCCGCCCAGGCGGCAGAATCTATGAACAGCGTGAAGCAACTGTTCGTGAACTCGAGAAGATCAATGGCCTGTCATTTGTAAAAAATGACGCTGCATTCTATGTCTTCCCGAAACTGGACGTGAAGAAATTTAACATCACAAATGACAAACAGTTTGCTCATGATCTGCTGGATGCCACCAATATCCTGCTCGTTCCGGGCAGTGGATTCGACTGGAAAGATCCGGATCATTTCCGTATCGTCATGCTTCCGCAGGCAGATGTCTTAAGTGATGCGATCCGCCGGATGGGAACATTCCTTGACGGATATAAACAGAAATAATATGAACATCAGCCATCCTTAAATAGTACATAGATAAAAATACATTCCCGGTAAAAATCCAATTTCTCTTTTTTCGTCGATGTTTCAGTTATCCGGGAATGTATTTTTATCTGTTCTTCACTGTATTCCATGCTCCGACTACTTCATTTACGGTACTGACGGTCACAAATGCATGTTCATCTGTTTCGTGGATGAAAGATAATAATTTTCCATATTCATTCTTTTCTAATATCGTCACAACTTCTATATGCTCTGCATGATCCAGGCCTCCATATGCCGGATAAATCGTCGCACCTCTGCGTAATTCCCTTACGATATAATTCTGAATTTTTTCATGCTCCTTTGAAAGAATGGATACTTTCTTACGCACATGGAATCCATCACAGAACCGGTCTAATACCTGACCGTAGATCAACGTACCAACAAGACTTATTACCATTGTCTCCCTATCATATACAAAGATCGCCGTCAGCGATATAAGCACACCTATGATCGTAATACTCTGTCCTATTTTGAACCCAAGATATTTATTGATCAACTTCGCAACAATATCAATTCCCCCGCTGGATGCATTCATGTTAAATAAGACGGCCTGTCCGGCGCCAACCACGATCATAAAGCATACCAGATCGATCACGATATTCCCAGACAAGGATTCCACATGCGGAGTCAGTATCTCAAAAATCCTCAGATACATCGGAAGCATAAGTGATGCAAGAACGGTCTTTACACCGAACTCCCTGCCGATAAAAATATACCCGATGACCAACAGTATCATATTCAAGGCAAAGGTAATTGCCGATACCGGCAACGGAATGATCTTTACCAGAACAAGAACCAGTCCTGACAGACTTCCAAGCACCAGATTATTTGGCATCATTTCATAATATACAGCTGCCGACATTAAGAACATGCCGCCCAGCATCATAATAAATTCTTTTTTTGTTATCTTCATTTCATTCTTCCTTAATTCAATATTTCTGCACAAAGATGTACTCCTCTTTTTTGTGCAAAGAGGAGTACATCTTTTTCTGAAGGGTGTCTATGCCTAAATCTGTTTCAGGCATATCTATACAATTATCATTGTTTTTATCCAGCACCCGGCGGTTAGTCCACCAATGCCGATAATTTCTTGTCCAGAGCTATCATGATCAGCGCCGCTGCAAACGATACAACCGCAACTCCGATACATGCTACTTTGAATTCAATCTTTCCGCCAAACAGCAATCCATATACCGGACCATAACTCTTTGCTGCAATAAATGTCGCAAATCCCCATACCGACATCATGACAGCCAGATAACGGCTCGGTGAATATTTACTGATAAACGAGTGTCCCAATGGTGAGAAGAACATCTCTCCCATTGTCAGAAGGAATGCGAACACGATCAGCCATAACACGCTTGCCTTTTCCCCACCGCGCATAATATCAATTGCTGCATAGAAGAGATATCCGACACCGATGATTGCAATTCCAAGTCCGGTCTTTCTGAACAGACTCATATCCCCCTGTGGTCTTGCCGCCAGTTTCTTCCATAACGCTGCTGTTACAGGTCCCAGGATAACACAGAACAGTGAGTTGGCTGCATCAAACCATGTAGACGGTACCTGATAACCTGCTACTACCCAGTCCATATTCTCTGCCCAGTAAAAATATACCGGCATATATCCCAGATACCAGAAGATCCAGAATACGATGGAGAATAATGAAGCTACAAAGATTGCACCGATACGTTTCTTCTCAATCGTTGTAAGCGGCTGTTTTGTTCCTGCTTCTTCTTTTTTCTTTGCCTCTGCAGCTTTTTCTTCTTCTGTCAGAGTCTTCTTGAATGGAAGCTTTCCAAGGTCACCTAAGAATCTCCAGCATACGAAGATGTACCAAAGTCCTCCGAGAACCATCATCAGTGCTGCCATCTTAAAGCATGGTGCGAATCCCAGTACACCATCTTTTGCAAATACATCCTTATACAGGATTCCCACTAGGAATGTTCCGATGAATGCACCCACATTTACCAGTGTATAACGCATGGAAAATGCCGGGTCCATCTGTGATTTGTCTGTAATAACACGTCCGATGATCGCTCCATTTTTGAATAATGCAAGTCCAAGACTTACCAGGAAGATCATCACATATACTCCGGTGGCACTCTTTGCGATTCCGCCGGTGAAATATCCTGCCGCAGCAATAAACATACCAACCGGTGTCGTGTATCTTGCCCCGATATACTTATCTACGATCACTGCCCCAAACAGTGGAAGCAGATAAGAAAATGCGGTCAGGTTCGACTGCATGTTGGCAGCCACCGTATCTGAAAGTCCGAGTCCTCCGGTTGCCACCGAAGCAGTTACAAAAATCAAAATCAGCGAACGTCCAAGGTAATACGCCAGACGTTCAAAAATCTCTGAGCAGGAACATACCCAGAACGCTACCGGGAAGCCCTTCTTTTTTGTCTCCATATTCTTTTCCTCACTTTTTTCTAAATTTAGTCCTTACTTTTTATGTACTTTTATTTCTTCTTCCTTATTTTGTACATATATCCTTCTCTGTCTTATTTTATATCTTTCAAGAATGCTTTATATCCTCTGTAAGCTTCATAAATATCAGCCTTACTTGTCACCTCATACGGTGCATGCATGGAAAGCACAGCAACACCACTGTCAATAACATTCATACCATAATTTGCCATGATATATGCGATGGTTCCGCCGCCTCCAAGATCGACTCTACCCATCTCCGCAGTCTGGAATCCGACTTCATTATTGTCTAATACCTGACGTACTTTTGCGATATATTCTGCATTGGCATCGTTACTGTTATTCTTTCCGCGGCTTCCGGTAAATTTGTTAAATACCAGACCTCTTCCAAAGTATGCGGTATTCTTTTTCTCAAATGCATCGGCATACAATGGATCAAATGCTGCGCTTACATCAGAAGAAAGCATATAAGAATTTCTCAGTGCTCTTCTGACTTTTAATGGATTACCATCTTCGGTAAGTGCCATCAGTTCTGCCACATAATCTTCAAAAAATCTGGAATGCATTCCGGTTGCACCAACGCTTCCGATCTCTTCTTTATCTACCAGAATACAACAGCTTGTTCTTTCCGGATTCTCTGTTTCCAGCATTGCAAAAAGCGAAGTAAATGCACAGACCCTGTCGTCCTGTCCGTATCCGATCACCATGCTTCTGTCCAGTCCGCAGTCTCTCGCCTTTCCTGCCGGCACGATCTCCAGTTCTGCTGAGAGGAAATCTTCCTCTTCCATATCAAGATTCTCTTTTAAGAACTGAACAACCGCTGCCTTTACCAGCTCTTTTTCTTCTTTCTCCAATTCTGCATCGCCTGTAAGCGGCTTTGTTGCAACGAGGATATCCAATCCTTCTCCTTCGACTACCACGCCCGCCTTCTTCTCAATCTGCTGCTGTGACAGATGGATCAGAAGATCTGAAATCACAAGTACCGGATCATCTTCCTTTTCCCCAATAATAATGTCCCGCACTGTTCCGTCTTTTTTTGCAATCGTTCCATGGATCGCAAGCGGAATCGTAACCCACTGATATTTCTTGATCCCACCATAGTAATGCGTATCCAGATATGCCATATCACTGTCTTCGTATAACGGATTCTGCTTTACATCTATTCTTGGTGAATCGATATGTGCTCCAAGAATATTCATACCTTCTTCTAACGGTTTCTTGCCGAGCTGGAACATAACAAATGCTTTCCCCATGCAGTCTGCATATACCTTATCCCCAGCTTTTAATGTAATCCCCTTGGAAATGCACTCTTCCAGATTCTGATATCCCCACGTATCAGCCATTTTCTTTCCAAGCTTTACACATTCACGCTCTGTCTTTCCGATATCCAGACATTCCTTATAGCGGACACTCAGCTCTTCTAATTCTTTCTGCTGATCTTCTGTGTATTCTTTCCACATATTTTTTCGCTGCATCTTTTCTCTCCTCCTTTGTATCTCGCAGTCTTTCTACGAAAAATTGTATCTCTGTTCATACAATATATCCAACGAGAAAAAGGTATAACCTATAAGCAAAGCTTATGTACTATTCCATATTATGTCATATTTATAAAATACAATCTTTCAGCTCAAAATGCAGAGAATTTACCACCAGAAACTTCTCTTGTATATTTAGGTATGCGCAAAAAAATTACCGGCCGCTTTCACAGTCGATAACTTTTTCTTATGATTTCACTACATTCTGAAGTTCTTCCAGAATCTCTTTTATTTTCTTTTTGTTTCTTTTTTTTCTGTAGAATGCTTTGATCACGCACTCTCCGTCATATCCCGGAAGCAGAAGCATATCTCCATCATAATAAGAGAAATACCGACTGTCTGCCAGTGCATATCCATCGTTAAATTCTACCTTTAATTTCATGGTATCCACATTGTCAACTAATTCTATTCCTTGTGTAAGCAACTGTGGATCATTCTTTTGTCCATTCATTACACTGCATAAATATGACTTTGTTCCATATCTGACATAACGCTCAAGATCCTTTGCTTTAAACTCCGGATGCTCATTTATCGATGATTCATGTCCGATATATGCCCCGATCCGGCTGGATATCAGCGGCTTTTCTCCTATTTCATCCGGCTGCTCCAAATCATTCAGTCCGTATCCAATATAAATATCCAATGTATTTTCTCTCAGCATCCGGCTGCCTATGTAGGAATCCAGTTTACTGAAACGGAAGTCTTTTTCGGAATGCTTATCATTAATCATCTTCTGCATCTTTGCCCAGAATAATTTATTAATCGAACTGTCGATTCCGATACGGAGCACGCTGCTTTCTTTGTATCTTTCTATCTCATTCAGCATCCGCTCATGTATCAGCACCATCTCTCTGGCATGCTCATAGACAATCTCACCTAACTCTGTCAGGCAGATCTCACCATTGCCTCTCTCCAGCAACGTGCCTCCCGCCATCTTTTCAAGAGACGCGATCTGCTGGCTCACTGCCGTCTGCGTCACATAATTTCTCGCTCCTGCTTTTGTAAAACTCTTTAGTTCCACTACATCTAAAAAATATTTATATTTCCAAAGACTCATTTTGCTTACTTCCTTCCGGTAACTGCTTCAGATGATATATTTTTCTATTCTTCTCCTTCAACCAGACGGTTTAATTTCCGGGTTGCTGCCGTGATTAGAAATAATTTTTGTCGACAATCGTCAATACTTGAATGTAATATAGCATATTTTTGTGCGTTTTTCAATATATTATTTATATTTTATATCTATTTTTGTATTTTATGCACAACATTTGTCTTTTTCATCCATCATTCATTTTCCCGGAATCATGCTCTCCAAAATCCCACTATGACTTCTTTATGAAATCAGAAAGTCCAGTGAAAACTTCGTGTCTGCTTCCGTCATTCCCTGCTCTTTCAAAAGTCTGTGGATCGTACCCATATAATGATCCGACAATACCCTGCAGATTTCTTCTTTCTTCCTGCTTTTGCATGCTTCCAGCAGTTCTTTATGTATCGGATATTGCCGTTTGATCACTGCTTTTTTGTCCGATGCCAGATTATAACCTGTCACGATATTCCCATAATTCAGACTTTTCCATGCCTTATACAGACTTTTCATTCCGGTCATTCTGATCAAACAGCTGTGAAACTTATTATCATATGAAAACAGCTGATCATATTCATCCACATTCAGACTCTTCATGCGTTCCAGTATTTCTTCCATCTCCTGCAGGGTTTCTTCCGGTATCTTTCCTCCCAGAAGACGCACCGCCATAATCTCATAATTCGCACGCATCAGATAGATTTCAAATGATTCTTCAAATGTGATCTCTTTCACGGAACATCCGGCATTTCTTACATATTCTACCAGGCCTTCATTCTCCAGTTCGCGTAGTGCCTCTCTGATCGGTGCACGGCTGGTCTTGAATTCCTTTGCGAGTTCCTGTTCGACAATCTTCTGTCCCGGCTGCAATTCCCTGTTAATGATCCGTTTTCTTATAATATCTACAATACTTTCACGTAATGTCTTATATCCTAATTCTGTCATAACTTCTGTTATCCCGTCTTATTTTTCTAAATACTAGTAAATCTGATAATTTCCATCCGAATCAGCCTGGATATGCGATGCATAAAATGTCGCTACCGCTTTTACCATATACTCCGTGTCCTTTACACCGGCCGTCTCATACGCCGAGTGCATGGCAAGCTGCGGCAACCCGATATCAACTGTATTCATGGACACCTGCGTCATTGCAATATTCCCCAATGTACTTCCACCCGCTTCATCCGAACGATTAGAAAAATACTGTAATGGTACGCCTGCTTTTTCGCAGATCATCCTGAATACCGCCACACTGACTGCATCACTCGTATACTTCTGCCCCGCATGGGATTTGATCACAATACCGTCATTCATATAGACGCAGTTCGTCGCATCCGTCTTCTGCCTGTAATTCGGGTGCACCGCATGGGCATTGTCACAGCTGAGCATAAAACTTCCTGCTACTGCACGGTAGAATTCTTCTTCGCCCTTTCCTAGTGCTTTATTCACACGCCACAATACATCATAAAGAAATGTAGATGCGGCTCCCTGCTTCGTTCCTGATCCTACTTCTTCGTTATCAAAACATGCATAGATGTTGATATTCTGATTGTTTTCTGCCGCCAGGAATCCCTTCATGGATGTAAATGCACACTGCAGATCATCCAGTCTCGGACATCCGATAAATTCACGGTTGCTTCCCCATCTGACCGCTCCCATACGGTTATACAAGAACAGATCCATGCCATAGATATCCGTATCTTTTAATCCCAGTTCTTCTGCAACTAAGGATCTTACCTCTCCTTGTTTTTTCACGCTTCCCGATAATATCGGTAACATATCAATCTGTTTATTAACAGCTCTTCCTTCATTCACTTTCCGGTCCATATGAATTGCAAGACTCGGAATCATCAGAAGATCTCTGTCCACCTTCACAAGTCTGGTTTCGATTCTTTCCCCATTCTTAACCATAACTCTTCCGGCCAGTGACAATGGTCTATCGAACCATGTCTGGCAGATCATACCGCCGTAACCTTCGGTATTCAGTACCGTATATTTCTTTGCGACCTCAATCTCCGCGTTCTCTTTCAGTTTAAATGCCGGCGAATCACTGTGTGATGCTGTCACATGGAAACTGTAGTTGTCCAGTTCTTTTCCGGCTTTTACTGCAATGATACTGGAATTATTTCTTGTTACATAGTATCTTTTCCCAGGTTTGATCTTCCACTTTTCTGACTCTTTTAATTCTTCGAATCCTTCCTGCTTCAGGATCTCTTTTAATTCTGCAACCGCATGAAATGCTGTCGGTGCGTGTTCTATAAATGTTGTCAGTTCTGATATGATATTTGTTTCCATTATATTCCTCTTCATCTTCCGTTTTGTTCCGTTTCTGTCTGACAAATGTAAACGGTTCTTTACTGTACTTCCCCATAATACAGCAGATCGTCATTGCAAACAAGCACCAACCGCCAAAGAAATCCCTGTTTATTTTGCAAACATACCAACGATATCTTTTACCATTTACTTCCTCGCTTTCTGCATTTCATATTCTTATTGTAAATCATCCTTTGCCAAATGTATATTGGCGAATGTCGACAATATAATGTTCTTAATTTTGTTATATTTTTTCTTTGAATTTATGTTAAAATTCTTCTAGATGTTCTAATAACAACTAATTTATATCATATCAAAGTGAGGTACATACATATGAAATTAATGATTGCATCCGATATCCACGGCTCCGCTTACTACTGCCGTAAAATGCTTGACGCTTACAAACGTGAAGGTGCTGACCGTCTTCTTCTTCTCGGAGACATCCTTTATCACGGTCCACGCAATGACCTGCCAAAAGATTACAATCCAAAGGAAGTCATTGCCATGTTAAATCCTATGAAACAGGAGCTGCTCTGTGTCCGCGGTAACTGCGACACGGAAGTAGACCAGATGGTACTGGAATTCCCGATTCTTGCCGACTACTGCTTCCTTGAAATTGACGGGCGCACCATCCTCGCTTCTCACGGACATCATCACAATCCAAAGAATCCTCCGATGTTGAAAAAAGGAGATATTCTTCTGAATGGTCATACACACATTCCTGCGAATCAAGATATGGGGGATTTTATCTATATGAATCCAGGTTCTGTATCAATTCCTAAAGAAGGTTCTGCTCATGGATATATGATCTGCGAGGGCGGCGAATTCACCTGGAAGGATCTGGAAGGAAATATCGTTAGGATTTAATTTAATTGGGATTTAATTTATTAACTGGGGAAGCGGCCTCTCAGTCCTTGAAG
>ERZ839767.1657-NODE-1657-length-32701-cov-5.427679_pt1 | contig 32701 bp, 22 predicted proteins | sample MGYA00519879_ERZ839767 | MGnify/ENA primary metagenome ERZ839767 (study PRJEB31850, sample SAMEA3708852) | human gut metagenome | biome: human gut; feature: human-associated habitat; material: faeces | place: China | collected 2014 ... | reverse complement strand
ATAACCCGATATAATTGGAATATAGCAACTTGTTGCCAAATGCATGAGGAAAAAGCAGCATAGCCAAAAGAAAATATTGCAGAACTGTAAAATATAAAAGAGGTTGTGCCAAAGTTTTGACACAACCTCATTATTGCAGTATCTTATTCCCTGCCTTACTGTTAGTAACAACTCCAATCGCTATTAGATAGAAATGTTTATTCGTTACCGTACTGAAACAAAATTAAAAACAGGCAATTTATATCATTTCAAATATTATCCTTAAACAATCTTTTTATCTTTAAGTCTATTCTATTTATCGTCCATAGATTTTGAACTCTGCCAACCAGATACTACCTGGAGCCTTTTGTGTCAAATCTTTTCCTTCCATACTTCTACGGAATGCGAAACGTATGTATTTAAAAGATACGTTTGAACGGATATTGTCAGATTCAAACCACACAGCTTGATTAGTAGTCTTAGGAAGTCCATCTTTTTCAGCAGTCAGAGTAGCTATTGGCTGCAATTCAGGAGTCATATCAGCTAAACTATTCCCTACATAAATATCAAATTCTTCCGGTAATCCTAAATGATTGTTGTTACTTGGAGTCTGATATGCAAATGCAAATGTTTCTATGGCTTCATTCAATTCAATATCCAACCAAAGTCCATACTTCGAATCATTAGGTCTTGCACTATTTGATGAATACTGCCATGCATTCTGCCAATAGGTATTAGCCAGATTATCTATCATATTAACAGCTGGACGCCCTTCACCAATGTTCTCCGAAGCAGGATGTAACATCGCTGCTGTCAATTCTATCTCAGGCAACTCATTATTCAAAGACAAATGAATATATTTAATATCTGTATTTACATCAAACGGCTGCCCAACACACCTTGATAGCTTTATAGGCAATAAATAATCCCCCTCCGTTAAATCATTACGGTTAATAATCAATTCTCTGGTAAGCATTATATCTCCTGGAGCAAACGTTATTGTTGAAGGCAGATTATGATTAGCAATCGGCAATAATTGATATGTAACTTCAGGATGAGTCCTGTTATATTCATCTACAATTGCCTGCAAACTTTCTTCATCAGTCTCTACTTCGACACTAAAATCCCATTTATTCTCACTTAGATCAATATAGAAAGGCATAAGAATTGTTTCAGAGTTGATCTCGGGAATAGTTACATTCATACTAAATTTCTGATATACGGGCAGTTCCAATGTTACAATAGGGGTACTTACAATTGGCTTTAAAATTAGTATATTCAATTCTTCATTAACCGAAGTAGCACTTTGAGCACCTAGACGAAGAGGTAGCACATATTGCATATTATCCAAATTCAATTCACTATGCATCCGGGAAGTTTCGAATGTCACATCTACTGTCTTATTATTTTCTTTTTCATTAAAAGATAATTGGGTAGCAGATAATGTATAATACTTATCGGGCAAGATTACATACCGGGTACTATGATCATCGTTATAAGCATTCAATTCCTCTTCACTAAAAGTACTAATCACTCCTTCAGCCGTAGCTGAAGGATTATTCCCGCTTTTACCAATCGCAAAATTATATTTACCAGCATCTCCTCCGGTATTCAATAACTTCACATCTATTTCATGTTCTCCTTCTTGTATGCAAAAATGGAGTACAGATGCAAAATCTGAAGGGAAATTGTCCTCCATAGCTTTATCACAAGACATAAGTCCGAAAACACTTCCAAACAGCAATGATAGTATATAGATATTTTTTTTCATATTTTTCTATTTAAAAAATAAATTAATAACCCGGAGCCTGCACTAATTTAGTATTTCTTTGAGTCTCATTATATTGCAACGGGGCAATATACATTCGGTTATACCAACGGAAAGCTTGTGATATCGTTGTCCGAGTATTAAAGATCTCGAATGACGGATTGACTTTGATCGCATTCAATCCTTCACGTTTTCCTTCACCAAAACATTCATGTCCTAATTTCCAGCGACGCACATCATTCCAACGATGTCCTTCCCCCCAAAGTTCCACAAACCGTTCATTACGTACCCAATCCATTAATGACATTGTGCTCAAGTCAGTGGTTGAAAGGTTGCGTACTCCAGCTCTCTTACGTATCTCATTTATGGTTTCCAATGCATCATTGTCCCCCAAAGCAGCTTGACATTCCGCTAAGTTCAGATAGAGTTCTGCCATACGGATAATAGGACGCGCAAAACGATTAACATCGCTGTTACTCCAAGTACCATTTTTACTTCTACTTTGATCTACACGTATCCATTTTTGGCTAAGGAACCCCGTCTCACTATAGTTTGACCCACGATCACTCGTATTATAGCCTTGGCCTCCGTCATTTCCATTCTTCATTTCCAAACGTAAGGGTTTGCCTTCCGCAAGCATTGTACCATAATCTCCTTGATCAAAAGCAATCCAGGCGTAATAACGCGGCTCCCGTCTAGTATTTATTTTAACTAAGTCTTGCCGGCCTGCAACTCCTGCACGTGTCAGCCACTCGCTTTGCGTTGGATAATTCCCGGCATTTGCAGCATCTTTAGGTAATATTCCATCTTTTGTATAAAAATGTTCAATAGAATATAAAGTAGGCGCTATTGCACTTTGCCCGTTATACCATGAACCATTACTATTTTTCACAATACAGAAAGGCATGATATAAGCCATGGTTCCAGTATCTTTCGCTACTCCCCATATCAGTTCCGTATTCCCTTCTCTTACTTTTAACGTCATCATATTTCTCAGCATCAATACCCGCTTACGGAATTCCTTGCCTTCTTCACTATCCGGATTCTCCAATCCCGGAATAAAAGGTAACAGATCATCTTTGATATTTTGAGTAGCAACAGGATATTCAATGTCATCATACAATTTGAAACCAGCATCCTTCGCCGCCGCTATCGCCTCTTCACACGCCGTTTTCGCTCTTCTCCATTTGTCATCACTACGTGTCGCACTGACCAATTCAGTACCATATCCCGGAGTCTCTATTTTATTCCTCCATGTCGGATATGGAAATTCTCCATTCCATAAAGGGGATGCGGCATATACTAATACTCTTGCTTTCAAAGCTCTTGCAATAACAGTAGTGGCCCGTCCCCGTTCGTCAGCTCCACGCGTGCTAGGCATATACTGATTCTCTATCACTTTTTTCTGCAAAGTATCTACAATCCAGTCAACAACGTAATCATAATGCATACGTCCACCAAATTCTTCGGCAGATGTATTAGTATCCAAGTAAGTCTCCTGAATGGGTATGGGACCAAAGTATTGCAGCAATTCATAATGATAATATGCCAATAAAAAATAGGCCTCAGATTTCCATTGTTCTAATTGTGCCTCCGTACAACCTCTGGCATTTTCCAACTCCCGGAGAAATAAATTTGTCTGATTTACGGCTTGGTATAAATCTCTCCACCGTGCATCATCAGCAAGATTGGTCGGGGTATATAAGCCATAAGACACAGTACGATGTTGCCCTCCCCATCCTCGTGGAAATACAAATTCATCAGTAGTATTAGGAGTAAGCGGATTCCATATTTTCGAATAACAAGAATACAAGAAATTTAATGTATTATCTGCATTTTTTGTTGCATCATTCAAAGTAGCCTGTTCTGGAGGGACAATATCCAGGAAATCACAAGAAACTGTCAAAAAGCAGGTAGAAAACATCGCTACCCGACTCCATATTTTTAATTTATTGTATAATTTCATAATGTCTTTATTTTTGATAGATTAGAATTTCAATTGAGCACCAATACTAAAAGTCCGTTGCAAAGGATACGAATTCCAACTAAGTTCCGGATCCCATTCTTTAAAAGGACTAAATACTGCAATGTTATCACCATTGATAAAAATACGTCCATATCTGAAAGAATAACCTATTTCCAGAGTTTTGAAACGTAGGAAGTTACCATTACGCATCCAGTATGTACTAGCTACATGGTTATTTTTCACCTCTTCATTCGTCAGTCCCAAACGTGGATATTGAGCGTTTGAATTGGGGTTAGCTTCCGACCAATAATCATCAGCAATAAACTTGAATACATTACGATCTGATTGCAATGGAGACTTTAAGAATGGATGAATATCGCCTACCATAATTTTACGCATAGCAGAACCGTTAAAAAAGACTCCCAAATCAAATTTCTTATAAACAACATTCAATCCGAAACCATATTGAATACGAGGAGTAGTTCCATATTCGGATATCATACATTTATCTTGTCCATCAATTTTATTATCGCCATTCAAGTCGCGGTATTTTACATCTCCGGGTTGCGGAGTACTTCCTAACGTTTGTCTCGGATGATTATCTATTTCTTCTTGAGTCTGAAATAAACCATCAGCAACATACCCCCAAGTTGCACTTAATGGAGTACCTGTCTGCTTTTCCCAGCTATACTCGTAATCCGGCTCATCCTTGTTGACATATTTATTCTCTGTATAAGTAAAATTCCCTCTAAAATCAATAGCCCAGTCTTTATTTATCTGATGATTGTAGTTTGTACTAAGCTCGAATCCCCAATTATCAACGGCCCCAATATTATTCCAGGGAGCATAACTGCCATATCCCAAGTGAAGCGGCCACGAAGCACGTTGCATCAAAATATCAGTACGCTTTTCATAAAAATAATCGGCCGTAATATTCAAATGGCGGAAAAGGGTCATATCCAAACCTATATCCAACTTCTTTGAACGTTCCCAATGAGGATTCAAAACTTCATAAGCACTAATGTAAGGACCACTTCTTCCATACCAATCATCCCCTGCACTAAAGCCTATTGTATTCAAATCAATCGTATTCAAATAAAGAAAATGAGGAGCATTGCCATCAAATTGATCACTACCTACCAAACCATAAGATCCTCTAATTTTCAGATTATCCACTTTGTCACGTAGCGGTTCAAAAAATGCTTCATTACTAACAACCCATCCTAACGAAACAGCCGGAAAAAACTCAAACCGTTCTCCTTTCGGTAAACGTTCCGTTCCATTATAGCCAAAATTAAATTCTACGAGGTATCTTTGTCCGTAATCATAAGTAAAACGTCCTGAAAATCCTTGATTACGATTCGGAAGTACGCTACTTTTATAATCACGCTGCATGTACATTAACATACCTCCTACATTATGCATTCCAAACTGACGCTGGTAGTTAACTTGAAATTGCATCATAATGGTACGGTCACCCGAACGAGAAATACCCGACTGATTAATGTACTCCGAACCATCCGTGTTCAATAAAACTAAATCATAAGCTCCTGTTTCCGGATCATAACTACCTTCTTGTACATTATAGTAAAACGGATTTATGGTACGATTATATGAAGTTGACGACCAGTTTTTAAAATTTACCAAAGCATTAGCGCTCAAACCTTTTGTTATGAAATCAAATTTCTGATTTACTTTTAAAGAGATGTTCAATGTATTTGCATCCGTCTGCTTGAACGAAGAAGTCATATGGGCATATGGATTCGTGTATAATGTTGTATTATTACGGTAAGCATTACCAAATCTGACATGCGTATCTCCTTCTCTCGCCGGATAATAAGCCGGAAAAGAAATCGGATCGGTGCTTAATACCATTTTAAACAAATCATAAGTATTATAATTAGGTCCCTTTTGATTTAAAAGTTGAGCGTTCATGTTCAAATCAATCTTTGTAGTTGACGTCAACTTATACGATATGTTATTTTGGAAATTATACATCAAACGGTTAATATTGTTATTCCATGAATAGATCTTGGGAGAATCAAGCAGACCCGTGTCATGATTAACATTCAAACTCATATAATAAGTGACTTTAGAACCACCGCCCGAGATATTAATATTAGCCCGCTGATTCATAGCCAAATCCTTAAAAATCAAGTCACCCCAATCCATATCAGGATATAAATAAGGATCAAGTCCTTCACGAGTAGCTTTAATCCGTTCATCACTATACGTCTTATCAGCTGAAGGATTACGGGTTAATTTTGCCTCATTATAAAGTTCCATCCAGGTCGCTCCATCCACAAATTCAGGAAAATTCATAGGGGAACTGAAAGTATTTTCCAAAGTTACATTGATACGCGCTTTCGTATTTTCCTTCCCTCTTTTTGTGGTAATCAACATAACACCATTGGCACCCCGTGCACCATAAATAGCAGTGGCAGAAGCATCTTTTAATATAGAAAAACTTTCAATGGTCTCAGCAGGGATATTATTTAAATCGCCTGATGATATTTCCACATCATCCAACATAATAAGAGGGGTTGACCTACCTCCAAAAGTAGAAATACCACGAATATAAAAATTTGACCCTGAACCCGGTTCACCACTGGTCGTATTCACTATTACACCAGCCAAGCGTCCTGCTAACGAATTTGTCAACGAAGCACTGGGAGACTTTAATTCCAACCCTTTTACTGCCGAAATGGAACCGGTGACACTTATCTTTTTTTGTGTACCAGACCCCACAATAACAACTTCATCCAATAACTCGTTAGCCGAATGTAACTGGATATTAATAATACCAAGATCTTCAACCGGAACCTCCTGTTTTTTATAACCGATATATGTGACTACCAGCACACTTTTACTACCGTCCACTTGGATTGAATAGTGTCCGTCAAGATCAGTGATAACCCCACTTTTTGTACCTTTCACCATTACATTAGCTCCAATAATAGGACTTCCATCGGTAGCGTCTATAACAGTACCTGTTATGGTACGCCCTTTCTTTTGTTGTATAAAGGAAACCTCAGAGGGTACCTCTATTGCCACAGAACTACTTAATCCTGAACCTGCCAAAGTAATCAGCACAGGCAAAAAGATTCTTTTCAAATCATACTTCATCAGTTTTTTTGTTTAATAATTAGACTTCGCGTTAACTTTTATAAAACAAAGTTCCGCATAAAATAAAAAACAGACTACGCTTTCTATTCACAAAAATATTCAATCTGTACACAAACCCAAAAGAACACAAAAAAACACAATTAAAACAATTTAGCAATCTCCAGTTCATAAAAACATTCACAATATCGAATACTCCAATAAATAATAAAATTATCGATAAAAAACACAGCGAACAATAAGAACAATTTATCGAACGGACAAAACAGCATCAGTCAAATAGAAGTCGTAAATTTGTAGCATCAAATTATCAACAACAATCTATTAAAATCACACATTATGAAATTTAGACAAATTAAAGCAAGTGTCCTATTGCTTGTTACTGTTTGCATTCCACAATGGATATTCGCCAAAAAGCAAACCAACTTTATCATCATTTTAATGGATGATATGGGATACGGAGATATATGTTCCAATGGTAGCATGGGATATGAAATGCCTAATTTAAACCGGATGATACACGAAGGTATGCATTTCACTCATTTTTATGCTCCACAAGCTGTGAGTGGTGCCTCTCGAGCCGGAATACTAACTGGCTGCTATCCTAACCGTATCGGAATGTCCGGTGCACCTTTTCCTGGAGCAAAACATGGAATACATAAGGATGAAATGACAATAGCAGAATTATTAAAACAAAAAGGATATAAATGCGCAGCTTACGGCAAATGGCATTTAGGAGATGCACCACAATTTCTTCCTTTACAAAATGGATTTGACGAATATTATGGCATACCCTACTCTAATGATATGTGGCCAAACCATCCTTCTTTTCGTTTTCCCGATCTACCACTAATAGAAGGAGAGAAAATAGTAGAGTTCAATCCTGACCAAAGCCGTTTTACTACCGACTTTACCAACAGGGCCATTGACTTTATAGACAAAAACAAGAAAAATCCATTTTTCGTATATTTGGCTCACCCAATGCCACATGTTCCCCTATTTGTCTCCAATAAATTCAAAGGAAAAAGCAAAATAGGCTTGTATGGGGATGTGATGATAGAATTGGATTGGAGTATAGGGGAAATATTAAAAAAATTAGAAAAAGAAAAATTAGATAAAAACACATTAGTAGTTGTATTATCCGATAATGGGCCATGGCTAAATTATGGAAATCACGCAGGTAGTACCGGAGGATTGCGGGAAGGAAAGGGAACCAGTTTTGAAGGTGGACAACGAGTACCGTGTATTGTCCAATGGAAAGGAACTGTTCCGGCTGGAAGTATCTGTAGTAACCTAGTTTCCGGCATTGATATATTTACAACTTTTTCAGAAATAGCTAATGCACCGTTGCCAAATCATAAAATAGATGGTATAAGTTTACTTCCGTTATTAAAACAACTCCCCGAAGCAAACCCACGTACATCTTTTTATTACTATTATCGAGAGAATGACCTAGAGGCTGTAACAGACGGATATTTCAAATTAATTTTTCCTCACAAGCACCGTACCTATGATGGTTTTCTATCAGGTAATAATGGAATTCCCGGTGAAGTAAAGGAGTTTCATCCATTGAATGAAAAATTACTAATTGATCTTCGTAGAGATCCGGGAGAACGGTATAATGTTATAAATTTATATCCAGAAATCACAAAACAATTAGAAAGAATGGCAAAAGAAGCAAGAGAAGACCTAGGAGATGGGCTAACTAAATCAAAAGGGAAAAACAGACGTCCGGCAGGTCATATTAATAAATAACCCAATAACTTAATTCTTTAAATTATAATTATATGAACGTAACACGTATCTTATTAGTATTACTATTTTTATGGACAGGTATTAACTTGCCTGCAACAGCAAGTAAAAACGAAAAAGCAGCCACAAATCTGGCAAAGAGAATTATCCCGGAAGTAGCCGATAAAATACGATTTGAACAACTTTCAGAGAAAGAAAAGCAAGATATTTTCGAGCTGGAATCTCTGGGAGGGCAAATCGTGATCCGAGGTAACTCCGCCAATTCAATGGCTGTAGGTTTAAATCACTATCTCAAATATTATTGCAAAACATCCGTCTCTTGGTACTTAAACGACCCGGTAGAACTTCCTGACGTACTTCCTGTCATTGAACAGAAAGTCAAGATCGAGGCACGTATGGACAACCGTTTCTTCTTGAATTATTGTACGTTCGGCTATACAATGCCTTGGTGGCAATGGGAAGACTGGGAACGATTAATAGACTGGATGGCATTAAACGGAATAAACTTACCACTAGCCATTACCGGCCAAGAAGTTGTATGGTATAAGGTATGGAGAAAACTTGGGTTAACCGATGCTGAAATCCGTGAATATTTTACCGGGCCCGCATATTTGCCCTGGCACAGAATGGCTAACATTGATTATTGGCTTGGAAATCTTCCTGATTCTTGGTTAGAACATCAAAAAGAATTGCAGAAGAAAATAGTAAAACGTGAAAGAGAACTGAATATGAAACCGGTTTTACCGGCATTTGCAGGGCATGTGCCACTAGCAATCAAAAGAGTATATCCTGAAGCAAAAATCAATAAATTGAGTATGTGGGGAGGGTTTTCCCAACCTTATCATTCACAATTTCTGGATCCGCTTGATCCTTTATTCAGCAAAATACAAAAGGAGTTCATGAAAGAACAAGAATCTTTATATGGTACTGACCACATTTATGGCGCAGATCCATTCAATGAAATGGTTCCGCCCAGTTGGGAGCCCGAGTATTTGGCAAGGGTAGCAAAAACCATTTATAATACAATGAAGCAGCAAGACCCCAAAGCCTCTTGGTTACAAATGACCTGGCTCTTCTACTTCGACCGCAAACACTGGACTAATCCGCGTATTGATGCATTTGTAAATGCAATTCCTAAAGATAAAATGATACTATTAGACTATTTTGCAGAAAACACTGAAGTATGGAAACAAACTGAAAATTATTTCGGACAACCATATTTATGGTGTTACTTAGGCAATTTTGGTGGTAATACAATGTTAGTTGGCAATATAAAAGAAGTTGGCCGACGTATAGAAAATGCTTATAAGAATGGAGGCGACAATTTTTGGGGCATAGGCTCTACATTAGAAGAGTTCGGAGTAAACCCTTTAATGTACGAGTATGTTTTTGATAAAGCATGGAATCATCAAGTAAGCGATGAAGCCTGGATAGATGCTTGGGCCGATCGGCGTACAGGAGACACGAATCAGGCTATCCGTAAAGCTTGGCATACAATGTATGATAAAGTATATGTATCCGCAGCAGAGTTAGGACAAGGTACTTTAACCAATACACGTCCATGTTTGGAGAAGAACGGTACTTGGACCACACGTCCGGGAATCCGCTATGACAACAAACAACTTTTTGATATATGGGAACAATTGTTAGAATCGACAAACAGTACAAGAAGCAGTTATATGTATGATGTAGTCAATATCGGCAGACAAGTATTAAGCAATTACTTTCTAATAGTCAGAGACCGCTTTACACAAGCATATAAACAGAAAAATAAAAAAGAATTGTTGAAAGAAGGAATAGAAATGCTTGAAATTCTAGATGATTTGGACCTCCTGTTATCTTCTCATAGTAGCTTTTTGTTTGGTAAATGGATACAAGATGCTTCTAAATTTGGAATAAATGCAGAAGAAATTGCTTATTACAGAAAAAACGCACGCTGTCTGCTCACTACTTGGGGAGAAAAAGGAAGCTCACTAAATGACTATGCCAATCGTTCCTGGGCGGGATTAACTAGCGGCTATTATCGCCCGCGTTGGGAGCAATTCATCCGTGATGTGTCTAGCGCCCTCGAACAAGGCAAAGAATTTGACCAGATTTTTTTTAACAAGAAAATGATAGAATGGGAGCAGGATTTTGTAGATAATGATTTCATTTCTGCCGATACCCCACGAAAAGATGGAGTAAAAATAGCAAAACAACTTAAAGACAAATACAAAACATTAATACTTAATTCAAATAAATAAACGTATGAAAACACTTGGAAAATGGTTTTGGTACATGGTTCCATCCGCGTTGTTACTTATTCTGATAGCAAGTTGTGGTGGAGACGAAGAAGAATCACCAGCGGAAGGTTCCTTATCTTTCAAACTGGCATCTTCCGATTTAAATCTAGGAACCTCTAAGGATCTTAAAGTAACGGTTCCATATGCGGGAGGAGTCTATACATTATCAGTTAAAGCCTCACCGGAAACTGTTTGGAGCGCAACTGTTGAAAACGGAAATAACCTATTGAATGTAACTCCTGCGGGAGAACAACAAGGAGATGGAGAAATAAAAATTACCGCAACCGAAGACAGTGAAAAAAAGGGAGGAAAGGCAGGCGTTGTATTAATAAAGAACAGTGCGGACAACATTCCTTTAAGAATCTCTTTCGAGCAAAAGGAGAAAGAAACATTTTTTCCCGAAGGTCTTTGGGGGCAAAGCAGTGCGGATTATCAGAATCCGATGAGCACATTCAATGTTCATTATGGAAAAACAGGAGATAACGTTGTATTACTTTGGGCAAAAACAATTGGGTTAAACCCATTAGTTGCACCTTCAAATCGAAGATTTGACCCTGACAAAGCACTGACAGCATGCGAAGATGTATACAATTTTTTAGTTGATGAATTAGGATTTGCCAATCGGACAACGTCATATGCCGCCAAATATAAATTTATTGTCAGAGTACGAGACGATGACAATGGTACTGCATATGGTGGGGGACGTGATAATGTAGGAACATTTGAAATAAGTCCGCTTCATCTACAAAATGATCGTTATGGAATATTCTATCATGAAATGTGCCACTGTTTTCAGCACATCGCAGGACGTGACGGAGCAGGAAAGCTTTCAGGACCTATTAATGAAATGACTTCCCAATGGGCATTATTACGCCGTTTCCCAAACTGGATGGAGCTTGAACGAAGCCATTTTAATGATTTCATGAAACGGACACATCTGGCATTCTTACATGAAGACAACGGCTATCATTCTCCTTACGTTCTAGAATATTGGGCATCAAAACATGGAGTGAATATGGTCAGTCGAATTTGGAAAGAGGTTATCAATGCTGACAATAGCGATCCTGTAGTAATCTATAAGAGACTTACAAATATAGATCAAGAGCAATTTAATGATGAGATTTATGACGCAGCAACTCGCTTTATCACATGGGACCTTCCTCATATAGAAAAAGAATATGCAAGATGCGGAGGTGCAAATGTGCATACTTGCGAACTGAAACGTATGTCTACTAATAGCTATCAAATAGTTCCGGAGCGCTGTCCTTCAAACTATGGATATAATGGCATTAAATTAGCAGTTCCCACTGTGGGAACCAAAATACAATTAATCTTTCAGGGTATGATGGGAGCCCAAGGTTTCAATCCACCGGTAAATACAGAAAATAAGGGTTGGAGATTTGGTTTTCTCGCTGTAAAAAATAACGGTGAACGGGTATATGGAAACATGGGTAAAGTTACAGAAGGATCAGGTACAATAGATTTCACTGTTCCCGAAAACACTCAGCACCTTTGGCTTGTCGTAACAGGAGCACCAACCAAGCATTGGAAACATACTGTGGATCAAAACAACGCCAATGACGAACAGTGGCCGTACAAATTTACTCTACTTAATGCAGAACCAGATAGACAGTATTGTACTGTAAACAATTAGTTATCCCAGAACATATCAAGGAATAACTTATAATATGATAAAAGCTCGTTTTTTAGATTCGGGCTTTTATCAACTATCATAGAAACATATCAACAGAGTTAAAAACAATGAATTTGCGGTTTGTTTCCTCAACAGAAGTAAACAAATCTGGAAACTTGATTATAACTAGAAAAAACAATGTATTTTCTCATAATATAAATTTTCATAAGAATATATATTCTATAAAAGACTTATGGAGGTATAAAATTCTCGGAACTACAGAAAAATATTTGCCATGAAATTCCAAGCCACGGTGTACCCATTGTTAAACTAACCCAATAAAATAATAATTAAATAAATATAGATATTATGAAAAAGTTTCAATTTATACTATTCACGATAAATATATTGATATTAACGGGATGTATATCTAACAGGAACAAAGCGGAAGTCCTTGATTCTTTATCAGGGATCTACCCACGTTTGGCTTACTACAATAGCGAAGGTGAATGCGGAACAGGGGCGGTTGTACCTTGGGCAGACCGCCTCTGGGTTATTACTTACGGTCCACATTTACCAAAAGGTTCTTCTGATAAATTATACGAAATAACTCCTGACTTGCAACAACTTGTTCGAAAAGAAAGTATTGGTGGAACTCCCGCCAATCGGATGATACATCAGGAAAGTAATCAACTTTTTATCGGACCATACGTAATTGATAGCACCCGTCGAGTCAGAGTCATTCCATATTCAGAGATGCCCGGTCGACACACTGGAAACGCACGTCATTTAACCGATCCTGAACATAAAATCTACTACGGCACCATGGAAGAAGGTTTCTATGAAGTAGACGTAAACTCTTTGGAAGTAAAAGAATTATATCGTGATGGCAATATTCAAAAAAATAATCAGAAACCTGGAAACTATGCCCCTAGCAGTGTCCTACTCCCCGGCGTACACGGAAAAGGTTTATATTCCGGACAAGGAGTTATGGTTTTCAGCAATAATGGCGAAGGCTCTTCGGAAGCATTAACTAACCCTGACATTGAAGCGGGAGTACTAGCCGAATGGAATGGGAAAGAATGGAAAGTAATCCGTCGAAATCAATTTACAGAAGTAACGGGGCCGGGAGAAATTTACGGAAACATACATCCTGAAACAGACCCGATATGGGCGACTGGTTGGGACTCCAAATCTATTATCTTAGGTGTCCGGAATGTAGTAAAAGGATGGAAATTCTATCGGTTGCCTAAGGCAAGTCATTCTTATGATGGTGCTCATGGCTGGAATACCGAATGGCCTCGTATCCGGAATATCGGTACACATAACCAACCAGAATATTTAATGACTATGCATGGCATGTTCTGGCGATTTCCGGAAACATTTACAACAGATAGTACAGCTGGAATACGTCCACGTTCCGCATATTTAAAAGTCATCGGAGATTTTGCTCGCTGGAAAGATCAACTGGTTTTTGGTTGCGATGATGCCGCCCAAAAAGAATTTCTGAATAAACGTAAAGTCAAAGGAAATATAGAAGGACCGGGACAATCAAACTCTAATTTGTGGTTTACATCTTTAAGTAAACCAGATGAATTAGGACCTGCCACGGCCTGTGGTTCCGTTTGGGAAAATGATCAGATAACAGCCGGTAGTTATTCCGACCCTTTCCTGTTCAGCGGTTGGGATTATCGTAATTGTTGGATAAAAAATAACGGCAAAGAGACAACAACATTCACCTTTGAAATAGATGAGAGAGGAAACAATCATTGGAGAGAATTAAAAAAAGAAATAGTTCCTTCCGGAAAAAGCGTACTTACCACTTTTTCATCATTAGAAAAAGGAGAATGGATTCGCGTCAAAGTAGATCATTTTACCACAGCAACAGTCAGTTTTAATTACACAACAAAAGATAATAGAAAAAATGATTCTAATAACCTATTCAAAGGTCTGACCTCAATAGAAGCAAATAATTCAATAGGTGGATTATTATATGGATTGGGGAATAATCAACGAACTTTAGGAGTAGTTTCACAGCAACATAAAGATGGTAACGTAACAATCAATGGATATTATGAATTAAACGATTCTCTCCAGCTTGTCCATAAAGATGATGCTAAAATGACACAATTCATTCTTGAAAAGTTTGCCATACCTCAACAGGTTGTCTCAATTGAAGAAAGTTCCGTACTGGTAGTCGACGACAGAGGAAGGCGATGGAGATTACCATTGGGAAATAACAAATATGGTTCAAAGGGGAAAGAAGGAACTTTCCGCATCTGTCGGGAAGTAACAAGAGAAAGGGATCTGTTTAATTGTCAGGGAACATTCTATGAATTACCGGCAGAAAATGCCGATGGATATGCCAAAATACGTCCTATATGCAGCCATACTTTTGGTATTAATGATTATGCTTCTTACCGCGGTCTTCTTGTAATGACCGGCATTGATCTCAACAAGAATAAAGGGAACAAACATATTATTCTCTCAAAAGACAAGAAAGCTGCTGTCTGGGCAGGTACTATTGATGACCTTTGGGAAATGGGAAAACCAACGGGACAAGGAGGTCCATGGCTGAATACAGATGTCAAAGCCCAGATTGCTTCCGACCCGTATTTAATAGGATTCTATGATAAAAAGGTTCTGGCTTTGTCACATAAAGGAACACAAACCGTCACATTCTCTTTAGAAATTGATCCTACCGGAAATAATAATTTCATGAAGTATCACGAATTCAAAGTAAAGCCCGGCAAAACTTTTACTTTCCAATTCCCTGAAGGATTTCACGGAAGATGGATACGGTTTATAACAAATACTGACGTAAATGCTACAGCATGGCTGAAATATGAATAAGACATATCACAATATATTAATAAATAAGAAAGGTAGCTTTCTAGGGACATATACTTCGAAGTCTAAATGGCTGGAACGTTCCGGAGTAGATCAAATCAATCTGTACGTAGGTCGCAAACCACGTTTTTATGCATGGGTGGTTTTCGCCCAAGGTGACTACACTTACAAACCTAAATGCTGAAACCGAACGTAGGAAACACTCAATACAGTTCTAAAAACTTCTCTCTAAAAGGCGAGACTACTTTACTGAGACTTGCAATATTATCTCAATATAAGGCCTCAGACAAAAGTATAGGTTCTTTAACTGAAGTGAACTTTAAATCTGTTGTTATCTCCGAATTAAGTTTATATGGCAAATAATCACATAAAAAACGCTCAATATAGGTATTAGTTATAGAACAATACTTCCTTCCCTGTTTATTGGGGAGGGAAATATTTATGGAAACAAACTTGATGTACTAAATAAAAAAAGAAATGAAACAAAATAATTCCGCTATTGTATACGCCAGTATTGCGGTGTTAAGTTGGTCTACCGTAGCTACTGCTTTCAAGATAGCCTTGATGCATCTCACGTATTTCGGCATGTTACTAATTGCCAGTTGTACTGCATTAGCCCTATTTATCACTTTACTCACTATCCGGAAGAAATGGCATCTTGTGATATCGCTTTCTGGTAAAAAATGGTTATACTACGCCCTACTTGGTCTTTTAAATCCAGTAGGTTATTATCTGGTTTTATTTAAAGCATATGACCTGCTTCCGGCTCAAATAGCACAACCTGTCAACTACATTTGGCCCATTATGCTGTTGATTCTGTTAGCATTGTTCACTCACCGCCCTATTCCCTCCTCTAAATACATAGGTATGTTCATTTCTCTGCTTGGAGTAACATTAATTTCATGGGGAACAGGGTATTCCGGTAAAGAGACAATCTCTTATTACGGGCTACTTTTAGCATTGTTAAGCGCCTTGCTTTGGGCTATTTACTGGATGATACAGAATAAACAGAAGGAAAGAACAGACAGTTGTGTCGCTCTTTTTGTCAGCTTCTTATCTGGTACGGTTTATCTACTCGTTGCGTCCTATGGAATGGCTCCAATGGTATTTACCATCGAAGGTATTCTCTCGGGAATATATATCGGAGGGTTCGAGATGGGTATTCCTTTTATCTGCTTCGGCATTGCTATGCGCCGGGCATCCAATCCGGCACTCATCAATCAGTTGTGTTACCTTGCTCCATTCTTATCTCTTTTCCTTATATCGGTCATTCTGAACGAGCAAATCACATTAACGACTTACGCCGGACTCACATTGATTGTATCCGGTATTATTTTCAACCAATACTTGACACCCTCAGGCAAGACAATCAGAAATAGAATGAATAAAGTACTTAACGAATATAAATGACATATGGAAACAGTGTCATTACTGATAATGACAACTAGTTGCGAACCAACGAAGAAGGAGGAAAAATGGAGTTGTAATTATTAAGAATAATGCCAATAACAAACCACTGAGGATTTATTTTACTCAGTCAAATAAAGAATTGTACATTCCGAAAGGGACAGAAGGACAGACAAGGGAAGAGTTTAGCTGTTAATATACTCGTCTGGTATTTTCTGATTTCTACTGGAGAAACGATACTCCCGAAACATTAAATTGTCCGATCGGGGGACTAACTCCCGACACAGAATATAAAATTAGTATAAAAGGAGTGGATTCCTTCTTCAGTGAGTCACAACCAGTAGAAAGTACTGTATTTACAACCAATGCTTTACCCCCAGTAGATCCGAGCGTTGAAGCCCCTAAAGCAGATTTGGTCGACATCGTATTTACCAATACAGAAGCTCAAAATGTAGCAGCATCAAGATTAGTGGTAACTAAAAAAGGGACCGGTACCCCAATAGGTTATAATACAGATCTAAAAATGTACGTAATCAAACCAAATACCACAGGCTCCATATCCAATTATTATATAGTAGATTACAAAGTGCAGGTATGGGATTTACATTTAATGAAACATACACGGATCCTAAAGGTGCTACATTCAGTGCCATGATACGAGACGACGGAAAATATCATAAACTAAATTTCATGAAAGCCACTGATGTAAAGGCAAATACATATTATCATTTGCTGTTTACATGGAACGGAGAACAGATCTGTTTATATTTAGACGGAGAATTCGTGGCGTCAGATGTTTGCAAAAAGCTGACGATGCCTAGCGGAGACGCACAATACATTTGTATTGGAGCAGATTCTAATAGTAGTCCATCCTCTGCCGCTCAAAATGCCTTCAAGGGTGAAGTTGCCATAGCACGTGTATACAGTAAAGCTGTCAATGCCAGTGAAGCAGCCAGCCTCTATAAGCAATTAACTACACGATCAACTATTGCAGAGTTTACCACACTCAACTCCTTATTAACGAGTGGCTCCTTAAATCAAAAGTTAGCAACAGAAGGTTGGGCATTAATGGATAATATAGCTACTTCTAAGGAAAAACTGGATGCCTTCATCACTAAAGTCAATTCGAAATAAAATAACCTGAATAATAATATAATGCAGATTGATATCTCAAAAACAGATATTAATCTGCATTTATTTTTAATCTTATTATAAAAAATGCTATATAATAGTACTTCTGGACAAATAACAAACGTTTTTATACAAATAGAACAGTCTCATAAATAGTCATTCTCTACTTTTGTTACCATAAAAACATTTAATCAATAACAAACTTATCAGTACAATTACATATATAACAAATTAATTCTACTGACAGGTATAAAACAAACAGATATGAAAATTTCAAGAAGAAACTTCCTCAAGAAAGGATTAGCAGGAACATTATTTTTAGGTACAGCTACCTTGCCTCAACCATTACAGGCACTAACAACGGAAGCCTTTGCAGCAGCTCCCAAAAGAGCCAAACGTATCGTATTGATTAGCTTGGACGGTATTTGTGTTGCAGGATTTAAACAAGCAAAAACACCTCATCTGGATGCGTTACTTGCAGAAGGGGTTTTGTCCACAAAAACTCGGGTAGTAATGCCATCAGTTACATTACCCAACTGGACAAGTCACCTGACAGGTAGCGGACCGGAACAACACGGAGTAACAGACAATGCCTGGACAGTGTCTAAACACAAATTACCGGCAATTGAAAAAGATAATGAAGGATATTATCCCTCCATATTTTCTGTATTAAAAGAAGCTATGCCACAAATAAAAACAGCTTTCTATTATAATTGGGGGCCTTTGATCAACCCTTATAACCGTCGACACCTGGACGAAATAGGTTTCTTAGAAAAAGACGCTTATATAGAAAATTATGAGAAAGCATTCAACTTCCTGATTGAAAACCAACAAAGCCCTACATTGGTATTCCTTTATTCCGTACATACAGATCATGCCGGACATCAACACAAATGGATGTCACCGGAATATATACATTCCATTGAGGAAGCGGATGTGGAAATCGGAAAGTTACTCGACAAGATGAAGCAGGAAGGTTTATATGAAGATACTCATTTCATGTTTCTAACAGACCACGGAGGTATTGAATATGGACATGGAGGGGTAAGCGTAGACGAAATGATTGTGCCTTGGGGAATTACAGGCCCCAAAATTGTTAAAGGGCTAAAAATAGAAGAGCCTAATAATACTGTAAACACAGCGTCCGTCATTTTACGTTTATTCCGGGTAGACCAACCAGCCTGCTGGACAGGGGAAATACCTTCTACTATATTCAAGTAACAATAAGTTCACAAAATTCATAAATACCAATGAAAACAAAATCTTATTTACTGCTAACGGCATTAGGTTTCCTTTCAAGTTCTCTATTTGCCCAAGATTATCTGGTCTCTACTCCCAATACTTCTTTACTAATTAAAGCCACTCCCGGCGAAACAGTAAAGATACAATACTATGGTAGTAAGATTGAGAATAGTGATATTCAAGGCATTTATGATGCCGGAATGGTTTTCAATGCAGACAGTTATCCTGCTTTTGGCCTTCAGACAATGGGGGAGAAAGCAATAGCCGCCACACAACCTGACGGCAATATGTCCCTAGATTTGAAGATTGAACAAGTCAAACAATATCCGACGAAAGACGGAGAAGTAACTGAAATCTTATTGAAAGATAAAGTTTATCCATTCGAAATAAAACAATACTATAAAGCCTATCAAGGTACAGATATTATTTCTACTTGGATTGAAATTATGAATAATGGGAAAAAGTCTGTCACCTTATATCGTTTTGTCTCGGCTTACTTACCTGTACAACGTGGCGATAACTGGTTGACACACTTCCACGGACATTGGGGAGCCGAGAATATGCTGGAAGAAGAGAAACTGACCAATGGTCAGAAAGTAATCTCCAATAAAGACGGAATGGTAAATACGGAAACAGATAATCCCTCCTTTATGCTTTCAATAGATGGCAAACCTCAGGAAGAATATGGACATATACTGGGGGGTACGCTTGCTTGGACAGGAAATTACCTTCTCAAAATGGATATTACAAACACAAAACTAAATATCATAGCCGGCATTAATGAAGAAAACTCCCATTACAAGCTAGAGCCTAAAGAAACATTCAAAACACCGGAGTTCGCAATGACTTACAGCACCTCTGGCAAAGGAGGAGTGAGCCGCGCTTTTCACCGCTGGGCACGTATGTACAAACTAAGCCACGGAAACGTAGAGAGAGATATTCTTCTCAACAGCTGGGAAGGAGTATATTTCAAAGTTAATCAGGAAGGTATGAACCAAATGATGAAATCTTTCTCTGCATTAGGAGGAGAATTGTTTGTAATGGATGACGGATGGTTTGGTAACAAATATTCACGGGATAGAGGAGACAGTAGCTTAGGAGACTGGACAGTTAACAAAAAGAAATTACCTCTGGGAATCGAAGGCTTAATAGCTTCTGCAAAAAAACACAAGATTAAATTCGGCCTCTGGATTGAACCGGAAATGTCTAATACCAAGAGTGAACTATTTGAGAAGCATCCGGAATGGATATTACAATGTAAGAACCGCCCTTTATCCACAGGTCGCGGAGGGACTCAAATAGTACTTGACCTGACAAACCCCGAAGTTCAGGATTTTGTATTCAGTGTAATAGACAATTTAATGACACATTATCCGGAGATAGCTTATATGAAGTGGGATGCAAATTCCTGTATGCTGGATTACGGTTCTCCCTATTTACCGAAAGAGAAACAATCACATCTATACATTGAATATCATCGGGGACTAAACAACGTTTTGGAACGAATCCGTGCCAAATATCCGCAACTTATACTTCAAGCTTGTGCTGGAGGTGGAGGCCGCATCAACTATGGTATATTGCCTTATTTCGATGAGTTCTGGACGAGTGACGATACAGATGCATTACAACGTGTCTATTTGCAATGGGGCGTTTCCTGCTTTTATCCGGCTATTGCCATGGCTGCCCATGTAAGTGCGGACAAGAATCATCAAACAGGTCGTTATTTACCGTTGAAATTTCGTTTTGATGTTGCCATGTCCGGCCGCCTGGGAATGGAGATGCAACCTGAAGACATGACAGAAGCAGACAAGGAATTTACCCAAAGAGCAATCCAAGCATATAAAGGCATTCGCCCGATAGTACAATTCGGTGATCTCTATCGTTTGATATCTCCTTACGAGAATAAAGGAGTGGCTTCTTTAATGTATGTAGCTCCGGAAAAAGACCGGGCTGTGTTCTATGCATATAAAATGAATCACTTCATAAATATGACAATCCCAAATGTGAAAATGAATGGACTAGACCCGCAAAAGAAATATCAATTGATAGACTTAACACCTTTGAGTAAAAATAAACCTTGCTCTCTCCATAATAAGATAATTAGTGGTAAGATTTTAATGGAAAAAGGCATCGCCTTGCAAACACTATTGAAAAATGAATATTCTAGTATAGCTTTAGAGCTTCAAGAAGTAAAATAATAAATAAAAAACTTGTGAAAATGGCAACCAAAAATTTCAGTTGGTCCAGCGCATTCTCTATACTATTATGTACCCAAAATATAAAAAAAGAATCAGTAAGTTTTTAACTTGAAATATATGAAACATATCAAATTACTCTATTTGTTTTTATTGATTAGCTGGAGCAGCCTGCCTTTGCAGGCTGCCGACTACTTACTGCAATCTCCAAATGGAAAACTGACAGTCGAGATTGAAACAAAAGGCCAATTATCATACACACTGAAACACAATAGCCAAACACTGTTGGATAAAAGTCCGATAGGTTTATTACTTGAAGATAAGATTTTAGGAGAAGATATAAAGATAAGCCGCATAAAACGTAATTCATCAGTCAAAGAACATATTGTTTCTCCACATTATCGCCTACCTTCATTCGAAGTTACCTATAATGAACTGAACCTAAAATTTAAAGGTAATTATGGTATTATCTTCAGAGCTTACAATGAGGGAATAGCCTATCGTTTCTACACCACAATGAAAGGGCCATTGATAATTAAAGATGAAATGGTACAAATGAATTTTCCAGAAGATTATCCCACTTTCATGTCCTATTCAACCATGCCAACCGGAGAAGACCAATATGCAATGGCTTTTCAAAACCTTTATACGAAAAGTTCAATAAAAGGAGTGGACACTAACAATATTGCATTTCTACCCATCACAATAGATTGTGGAAACGAACTTAAAATGACTTTACTGGAATCAGACTTGGAAGATTATCCCGGTATGTTTATCAAAGGAGATGGAAAAAACACTTCATTGCAAGGAACATTTGCTCACTACCCTTCAGAAATAAAGAATTTCCCACCCCGTGCCATGAAGCGAATCACCAAACGCACTGACTACATCGCTCGGACAACAGGAGAAAGAAACTATCCGTGGCGTATATGGGCCATAACAGAAAAAGACACAGAAATGCCCGTAAACAATTTAGTCTATGCCTTAGCATCACCCAACCGTATAGGAGACTGTTCATGGATCAAGACCGGCAAAGTAGCTTGGGACTGGTGGAATGACTGGGGAATCTCCGACGTAGATTTTAAAGCGGGCATTAACATGGACACCTATAAGTATTACATTGATTTCGCTGCGGACAATCACATCGAGTTTGTCATTTTGGATGAAGGGTGGTATAATCCGGAAAAAGGCGATATGCTGACAGTTATACCGGAACTGGACTTGGAAGAACTTATCCGTTATGGCAAAAATAAAGGAGTCGATTTAATCCTTTGGACAGTATTCAATGTACTGGACGAGCAGTTGGAAGCAGCCTGTAAGAAATATTCAGAAATGGGTATCAGCGGATTCAAAGTAGATTTTCTGGATAGGGATGACCAGACAGCAGTAGAAATGACCTACCGCATCGCAGACATGACTGCAAAATATAAACTGACTTTAGACCTGCATGGTTTCTATAAACCGACCGGATTGAACCGTACTTATCCAAATATTATTAACTTTGAGGCAGTTTTCGGTATGGAAGAAATGAAATGGAGTTCAATTCAGAAAGATATGATGGAATATGACGTAACAATGCCCTATATACGCATGATGGCAGGACCGGTAGACTATACTCCGGGAGCCATGCGGAATGCATCTAAAAAAGACTTTAAGGATATCTACTATAATCCGATGAGTCAAGGTACCCGTTGCCATCAACTAGCAGCTTATGTGGTACATGATTCTCCTTTGACCATGCTTGCAGATAATCCAACTATTTACAAACGCGAACAGGAATGTACGGATTTTATCATTAGCATTCCAAACAAAGGTATTGAAGAAACACGTGTTTTACAAGGCAAAGTAGGCGAATCCATTATAATGGCTCGCAGAGCCGGTACTTCCTGGTATATAGGCGGAATGACCGACTGGACTGCCCGTGAGATTACTCTCGACTTTGATTTCCTCGATAATGGCAACTATGAAGTCATATTATTCAAAGATGGTATCAATGCCGACAAGCAAGCCGAAGACTATAAACAAGAGCAATTCACCATTACTCCCGCTTCCAAGAAAAAAATTCGTATGGCATCCGGCGGTGGATTTGCAATGACAATTACAAAGAAGTAAACCTCATAAAACTGCAATAAAATGAAAAGACTATTCCTATTTCTTTTAATTCTGTCATGCATTCCGATAAACTATGCACAACAACGTTGGAAAATCAATACTGACGGCGGTATTACATGGCAAGTTAAAAAAGGAGACGTGCATCATGACCACATCGAAATGGCAGGCAAACAAATAGCAGTCGTTTTAAGGTATGGCGTAGACAAAACAGGAGCTTTCGAATTGAATAAAAGCATGATATGGCCTATGTTGCGTACTATACCTAACAATACACATGGTAGCTTGATGCGTCGCTTCGATTGGAATCCATTAGATGCGATGACTATTAACGGCCGTTCCATAGAAGAACAAGTGAGAACTATCACGCTAAACGGAACAATGGAAGTGATCAGCGATATCACACTGGGAAAGAAAAATTCCTTATCACTGAAACGCACTTATCTGCCTTCAACCGAATCACCGTCATTGATTGAGATGTATGAGTTCACCAATACAGGAACCAGTGAAGTAAGCCTTGAGATTCCCACCGGTATCACCACGCTTTCCACAAATCCGAAACAAGGTGTGGCAGGAAGTTACTCTATCAAATTACTGACCCATGGAACTGAAAGGGCTGTCACATTGCTTCCCGGCAAAAGTTATACATTCTCCGCCTCTATTTCCGGCTACAAGCCTTCTGAGAAAGAGGCCGTCATAGATGCCAATCAAGAATTATTAAAACGACAAGCACTTGTATCCGAATGGATGAGTAACCTTATATTGGAAACTCCGGACCCGATACTCGATAAAATGTTTGCTTTCTCCAAAATCCGGTCTTGCGAAAGTATTTATGCCACCAAAGGCGGTCCCATGCATGGTCCTGGCGGAGAATCTTACTATGCCGCCATTTGGGCTAACGACCAGGCCGAATACATCAATCCCTATTTCCCATTTATCGGTTATGACTATGGAAATGCTTCCGCAGTCAATTCATTTAAACACTTCGCACGTTATATGAATAACGAATGGGAACCGATTCCCAGCTCAATCATAGCCGAAGGAGAAAGTTACTGGAATGGAGCCGGTGACCGTGGTGACGCTGCCATGATTGCTTATGGCGCAGCACGTTATGCACTAGCAAGCGGCAATAAAGAAGAAGCCCGACAATTATGGCCACTAATAGAATGGTGTTTGGAGTTTAATCATAAAAAACTGAATGAAGCCGGTGTAGTTACCTCTGATGCAGATGAATTAGAAGGGCGCTTTCCCGCCGGAAAAGCGAATTTATGCACTTCGTCTTTATATTATGACGCTCTTCTTTCCGCAGCTTACCTAGCCGAAGACTTAGGCAAAGGGGCAGCAGTGATTAAGAAATATCGTCAACAAGCCAGCGATTTGGAAAAAGCAATCGACTCTTACTTTGCAGCAACGGTAGAAGGATTTGATACATACGCATATTATGAAGGTAACGATATTCTCCGCGCATGGATTTGTATTCCTCTAACTGTAGGAATCAACAAGCGGGCTACGGGCACGATTGATGCTCTTTTCTCTCCCCGCCTATGGAGCGAAAACGGGCTTCTGACACAAGCCGGAAGCCAGACTTTTTGGGATCGGTCTACCTTATATGCCCTGCGTGGCGCCTTCATGGCAGGCGAAATAGAAAAGGCGATGAAGTTTATGAAACATTATTCCGGCACACGTTTATTAGGTAATCATGTCCCATATCCGGTAGAAGCATGGCCGGAAGGCGGACAACGCCATCTTTCTGCAGAAAGCGGACTCTATGGACGTATTATCACAGAAGGTATTTTCGGTATTCGTCCCACCGGGCTCCATTCTTTCACCCTGACTCCTCGCCTACCACAAGAATGGGGATATATGTACCTTCGGAAAATCAAAGCCTTTGATTCTGATTTTGATATAGAAGTAATCAGGAAGCCAAACGACAAACTACAAGTGACAGTAAAAAAAGAAGGAAATACAATTTTAAATAAGCAAGTGAAAAACGGTACTACAATAAAATGTAAGATCTGAATCCATATTCGAAATTTATTATCAACACAAAATAATTAATATGAAACAACTCTTTCTTGTCTGTATGACAACAGTATGTCTGTTATCGTTTCAAACGATACAAGGACAGCAAGTAGTTCCTGCACAGGGAGCACAAATGATCCCTGCCCAAAAAATGCAAATGACTCTTGCACAACCGGATGGCATCGCTTTCCGCGAACTCTCTTTTGCCAATGCATTGAAAATGGCTAAAGAAGAAAACAAACTACTTTTTGTAGATTGTTTTACCACTTGGTGTGGTCCTTGCCGAATGTTGTCCAAGGTAGTTTTTAAAGATTCTCTGGTTGCCGATTACTTCAACCGCCATTTTGTCAATCTGAAAATGGATATGGAAAAAGGAGAAGGGATAGATATCAGAAAAAAATATGATGTGCGAGGCTATCCCACCCTTCTTTTCCTAAATTCAAGTGGTGAAGTAGTACATCGCCTTCTTGGTGCCGACGAAGCGTCTGCACTGTTGGAAAAAGTAAAACTGGGAGTAGAGTCCGGCGGAATTTCAGGTCTTAGGAAACGCTATAAAGCGGGTGAGCGTGACTCTGCTTTTGTCTGCGGATATATCAATGTACTTTCTGCCGCCAACCGTGAAGAAGAGGCAGGAAAAGTAGCTGCTGATTTCTTACAGGGAAAAGAACAGAAAATACTGGAATATGAAGGTTATTTCTCCATATTCTACCGCTATATACATGATATCAACTCCTCGGCATTTTTATATGTGGTAAATCATAAGAAAGAGATAGCCGACAGATTTCCACAACAAGCTTCTTCGCTCAACCGCAGAATACTTGAAGACTGGATTAGCGGCTCTTATACATATCTGAAAGTGGATGAGTCGAAACATTGTACATTCGACGAACAAGGACTGAATGCTTATGTCACTCGTATGAAACAGATGAATGTAGCAGAAGCCGACATGATAGGCGAAAATCTACGGCTTAACAGAGACGGCATTATGAACCAGTGGGACTCGTTTGTAAAACGGGGAGACAAACTACTTGCTTCACACACAATTCTAGGCGATGAAGAACAATTATTGCAGTGGGTGAAATGGATGAACAAAGCATGTGCAGATATGTCATTACGCGAAAAAGCTGCTCAATGGTGCGAAAAAGCTTGTGCAGACTTAATAAAGAAAAACGAGGAAATCAAGAAAAACCTGCCTCCCGGTGCAATTCCTGCTATTTCTATGATAGATTATAAAGCACAGTTGCTACAAGTAGCAGAAAAATTGAGGAAACCAATGGAACAGAACTGAGAATCTATAATAAAGCATAAATATAGATAGAGGTTGTCTCAATGTAGAGAGTTCAGCCTCTGTCATTTATCAGAAAATCGTAACTTCTTTCTATCTACGTAAATTACGAGGAGAAGCCCCAAAGGATTTTTTACAGAAATTGGAGAAGTGAGGTAATGACTCAAATCCATATTTATAGCATATTTCAGAGATTGTACATTCTGAGTTTTGCAAATCGTCCAAAACGTTTTCTTTGCGGCGTGCCAGCATCCATTCATACACAGGTTCATGAAAGACACTATTGAAAATCCTACGGAATGTACTGATAGTGTATCCGCCTAATTGTGCCAGTTCTTCTACCGTCTTTACTTTTTTATAATTCTGAATGACAAAACATTGAAAGCCATTTGTATATTTGGAAAGTGGATGTACCAAGCTCGCAAGATCATAATCGGAGTAGTAGTAACCCAACACAAATGCCAATTCCTTCCGTTTGAGAGACAACAATTCCCGACAGACTTTATCTCCCTTCAAATAGGTTATAGAGCCATTCAAGAAATATTGTAATTCAGGAATTATTTTTAAAGGGGAATAGATAAGCGGAGGAGATACCTCTTTCATGATATGATTAAAACGCAAATCGCAAAACAACTCCGGTTGAACGAAACGATAATAAATACATTCGCATTCAGTCATAGCAAGCATCTCAAATTTTGATCCGATAGCCTGAAGAATAAACTCACCTTCTCTGAGCATCGTACCTGCATATTCCTGACTATTAACCAGCATCTCTCCCTTCATCAAAAAAAGAATGAAATTCTCCTCGCATTTATGCGCAGGCCTATGGAAACCCCGCTGATAAATAATATGAGCAATGGCATTGCTCACAGCTTTTGGACAGTTTTGACAATCCCAATTTCCTTGGCAGATAGACGGCATATGTTGGCTTTGCTTGTATTTGTTTTATGTTTTCAACAAAAATATATGAAAGATTTCATATAGCCATAAAAAAAAGGAGAAAAGTAAAAAAGAAGTCATCTCATTTTTCTGAGATGACTTCTTAAAAGTATTTCTAATCTAGAAATAATCCTTCGAAAGCTCAATTTTCAAATCTAGAAAGTTTTTACTGAGCCTCGTTTGCTTCCGGCGTTGTTTGAGTATTCCAGTTAGTTACATCTGGAGTAAATGTAACATTTTCAGCTCCGCCTGGTAATAAAAGAGTATAAAGAATCTTATCACCAGCTCCCCAAACAACATCTTTCAAACTAACTTTTTTCTCTCCATTAAAGACTTCTCCACCACCATATACAGTAGAATATGCTATTGTTATTTCTGCATTTTCTCCCAAAGTTTGCGGCATTAACATTAATGCATTATCACCCGTTGCTAAAGTAAGTTCAGAAGTACCTGTAAAATCGGTATAAGTTGCATTATACTGATACGATGTAGAAGTAGAAGGATTTGACCAAGTACCTACTACACTCTCAGTAGGATCAACATAAGTAAAATCTCCAGTATTATTTATTTCTGACAAAGTAATCTTGGTTACTTTATAAGTAAAACCATCATCCTTCCCTTTTAATTTGAAATTAATCTGGGTCAGGACATGTTTAAAATCTAATTTTACAGGTGTACCGGATACTCCCGGTTTGGTTTCATTTTTTGCATAAGCCACGACTAAATCTTCTTGAGAATCAACGATAGTATAAGAAAAACTTAGATAACCTGCTTTTGAACTAGTCGGCTTAACATAGCTCACATTAGCCACAGGCGAATATGAAAAGAATTGAATCTTATCCTTTAAAGGCCAGTAATAAGGCCCAACAGGGTTCATTGTCCATGCTGAGCTATTCCAAGAAACTACCACACCATCCATAAATGGTGTTTCACCCAAAATGGTTTCAGCAGACATATCATTATCCTTTGTATTATATGCAAAAACCTTAAACCCACCATTAGTTTTCAAACCTTCTGTCTTTAACTCGCTCGCTCTTGTTGCCTTACTTACTATGGTAGTAAAGTTAATCTCAGTTTTCTGTCCTTCATTCTCAAATTCTTCATTCTGTGAGCAACTCGTAATTGCCAAAGCAGCTGTTACTGCCAATAAAATCTTTTTCATAACTGTATCTTTTTAGTTAATAATATTATTCTATTCTGTTTATGCTATTAGGAATCAGTTTACTGGTAATTCAATATTATCTTCTGGTCCCCAACCATCAACGTTTCCATTCATTCCTCCACCCCCGTCAGGATTAGGTGGTGTTTCCGGTTTCTCTACCTCAATCTTATCATCAGGTGGCAACTCAATCTCTGGTGGCGGATCTTGTTTTCCTTCTTCCTCCTTCTCATCTTTTTCAAGCGTACCAATTATTTCAGTAACATCAATCGTCCTTTCCTGTATCGTATTATCAGTTCTTACAAAACTTAGTATCAACTTTACACTACTTGCTTCTCGAGAAACCGGTTCTCCCAACATTGACATTCGCGTCGGTATATCTTTCTCCCCTTTAAAAGCAGTAAAATGCGCTATTACTTTGCCACCCTCCTTCTTTGCTTCAAAATAAATAGGCTGTGAGTTACACATTCCGCAACCTTTACCTATACAATAGCAATCAGACAATCCATTTACACACCCTATAACTGATGTCACATATTCCAGTCCTTTCACCTCTATTGCAAAGGAGTAGTTCTTTATTACCGATTCCAATTCCCAATCCAAGTGAAACACTTCATCACTTTTCTTTATTTTCAATTCATCAATATTCAACACATATAACGGGTCCGGCGACCAAACCATTTTTTCAGTTCCGGCAATGCCCAAACCATTGCAATATCCCGTATATGCCTCAATCGTTTCATAGGATTCCTCACCTCGGATTCGCACTACTTCCGTGTTATAGTTGTAAGCTACCACCGAATATCGTCCGGGAGGGACCTTCATCTCCCCACCTTGTACCGAAAGGTACCTATCCACTTTTCTGCCTTCCCCGTCTTTCGGATAAAATATAATCCGAACTCCTTCCGGCAATTCATCTGTTACTCCGGCCCAATCTAACAAGATTTCTACCCCGCTTACAGGATAATCATCCAATACATCGCGACGACTACACCCGGTCAGCATCAGCAGCGAGGACAGAAGCACAAGAATAATATATCTTGTATCTCGCATAACGTCCTTACCTCCTTGTTGTTATCAGCCATACCAGAGAAATTTTCGCCTTGGTAGGGCCAATAAAGTTATAACGCCCACTATTTGTCCATATAATATCCCCCTCGTAAGGAGTATATTTCTTATATTCCGTTGTCAAATACCCTATGCCGAGACTGAACTCAAGTGAAAAATGAAGTGCCAGTTGTCGTGCATACCCGTAAGTCACTCCTGCAGCCCCATAATACTTACCTTGATAACCGTCTCCCTGTAATTGAAAGTCATATATTCCACCTTCAGCATAAAGCCCGATAAAATGCCCGGTCAACCGATTATGTTTCTGCCTGTTTCCCAACCAGTAACGTCCTTCCATGCCTCCTGAAAGAAGTTGATAGCAAAAATCATGTTCACTATTCAGCCACCACGGGCATTTGTATTCGGTATTCAAAGACCACCGCTTGCCTAATGGAATTTCCACTTCTATATTCGGCGCCAATGCCATATCATATAGCAGGTTATTCTTCACTGCAAGTACTGTTTTACTTTTCCCCGGTCCTTCTGCCTCCGACATAACTGCCTCACAGGTCTGTTCATTTACACTTTCTCCCACAGACTTATCAGGCTGACTATCCGGAAGCGCCTCTTCCTGTCTTGAAACCAACAACTCGGAGACAGAAGATACCGGTTCAAAGGTTTCCTTCGCCACTTCCGGGATTTCCCGGACTATTGTAATTTCAGACCGCCTCAACTTAGGAAATACATTGTTGACCATGTATCTGTAAGCAGCTCCCTGATTTAACTTACGTAACAATTGTTTCCGTTTTGCGATATCATTCTTATGATAATCAATCAATACCAACACTTCCTCACGATCCGGCAGGTTAGGGTCAGCTGCCGCCAACTTACGTAACTCTGACCAATTCTCGCCTGCTGAAAAATAATGAATCTTATTAACATCAATATTCGAATGATATCGTTGTAAGAATTCACTAACCGAGTGATTCCTCTTGGAAATCAAATTTGTATTATAAGACTCGTCATCTTCGGGAGAAACAGAAGTGATTACATTCAAAGCAGTTATATATTTCGTATCCGAGTTCCTCGCCAACAAAGAGTCCAACACTGCAATCACCTGATTATTACTACCATAACAAGAGTCAACACACGTTTCAGACACCTCGAAATATATTACTGCCCGCCGGACCGTATCACCTGTAGCTGTGAAAAACGGAATCATAGCATATCCACTTTCCGAAAGACCAAGTAATGTCATAAAAAAAGTCAATATATAGATTCCATGTTTCATAGTCGTTCGTTTCTGTGAACAAATATAGAAGTTAAGAAATGAATAAAATCATACTTTCAGAACAAAATATAGGGTGTGAAAGGTTCTGTGAAACGATTGAAACGATTTTGCAAGTTTGAAAAGTTCAATAGTAGAATATTAACAAAAAAAGATGCACAGATCATCGAATATTCATCGATTCTCTGTGCATCCACAACTCTAAAGCCTTCTTTAAAGCAAAACTAAACTTATTATACTGCCGGATCGGGTGTCACTCCTCCTTCTCCCTTGCCATCATCGCCAGAACCCGGCTTTCCGCCGGTATTGCCACCGTTGCTACTTCCGTCCGTATAATCTGTTTCAATCTCCGCACGACGCGTAATACTCATGTCCGCCAACGTATCTTTGAAGATTTTCCCCGGATAGAATAAAATCTTTCTCTGAACGATTGACTTGGACGAAATTGCCTTTTCTTCATCCGAGCTTTTTGTACGGATAGTAGGGCTAAAGATTCCGAACTCACCCAACTGAACGCTCTTTCCGTCATCAATATCCTCAGCCATTTTATCTACCAAACCACTGACTACCAAATCGACCACTTTCCGATGAACACCACAAAGCTGACTTACTTTGCGACACATCTTTGCAAAATTAACCCTACCGGAACGAACCGATTTTGCTACATACTTTTCGTTTTTGTCTTTGTCAAAACCGAACACTCTTTTTGTTACTACATACTCTAAAGCCATAATCGTTAAAGTTTAAATGGTTAAAAAAATAAAGGTTATCTGTTTGCCATTCGTTTTGTTTGAATGACTCTGCAAAGATATAACAGGCCGTATACTGTCCAGTCCCCTTTTGTCTCCATTACGTCTCCTTTTTGGTACTTACAGGTCATTAGATTCAAGTAATAACACACTAGTTATTAACTAGATATACAAATTAATATTTTTTCATGAATACATCATCAAAGTAATCTCTCATACTAGATCTAAACACCGCCTCATTCTTAAAATATCCTCCTTTATAAAAATGTACCCGTTTATGCAGTAAACAGGCTAAAATAGCCACATGCAATCTATCTGTATGTATAATATCAAATTCATCAATCTTTTTGATAAAAGGAGCAATTGGAGTAATTTCATTTCCCCAAAGACTAATATCCATATTCAAAGCTATATAGTTCTGTTTCCCGAAACTCTCTCTATCCGTTCTAAAGAAATATCCAGTTTGTTCGGTAGATAAGTTCTCCGAAGTAATTTTGTCAAAAAGATAAAAAGCCATATCATGACAGAAAAATGCTTGGGAACAATATTGTTTACTCTCATATAAATCTCGACAGAAAAAGGTAACATCAGCAGAATCTAAGCAATACATCAACGTAGAAGGTAAAACAACTGTATGCTTAAAAAACTTGTGATAATGACGTCAATCATGCGCATCACATACATGGAGGACATTTTTTTTGTCCCCCATGTATATAGAGGCCAAGACTAACTCATGTTATTCCCAAGAAATTACTCATACGGTCAATACACCGTT
>ERZ839767.1655-NODE-1655-length-32761-cov-12.610286_pt1 | contig 32761 bp, 29 predicted proteins | sample MGYA00519879_ERZ839767 | MGnify/ENA primary metagenome ERZ839767 (study PRJEB31850, sample SAMEA3708852) | human gut metagenome | biome: human gut; feature: human-associated habitat; material: faeces | place: China | collected 2014 ... | reverse complement strand
ATCCCCATCCAGTTCCGGTACGACTATACCGAGACCACGCCGGAGAACCTGTATGAGGAGAAGAATGACCCCATTCTGCAGGACCTGAAGAAGTACTTCACCTACATGGGGCTGGACGGCTGCCGTATGCGCAACGGCTTCCATTTTGCCTACAAGGGCCTCCACATGACCTACCATAAGACCCTGCCCTATTCCACCATTACGGAGAAGGGGGCGGATGGCGTTACCTACGACATTCTCTATGACATCCTTATTAAGCAGAACGGCGAGATCCATTCTGATTGGACCGGCGTAAGGATGGATGTGGATGCCTACCGCAAGGTAGTGTTCGAGCCCTATGACCTGAAGGTGCTGGACGGCACCGTGGATTTTTAAATAATAATGCACAGCACACTCTACGGCGTGCTGTGCATTATTTTACCGGTAGGAAAAGCCACGCCGAGTCCACATCCGCAGATGCGAAAATTTTAAATTATTTTTCAGCGCTGCATGTGCGTGGGGAAAAATACCGCTCAGGCTGCCGGCGCAAAAATGATGCGTGCAGCAGGCTGCAATTCCTTTCGCCGGTTATTCAGTCAGCAGCTGCGCGATCTGCACGGCGTTGGTGGCTGCGCCCTTGCGCACCTGGTCGCCGCAGCACCAAATGTTCAGGCCGTTGTCAGAGGTTAGGTCATCCCGTATCCGTCCCACGAACACCGTATCCTGGTCACTGGTATCCAGAGGCATGGGGTATTTCTTATTCTTCAGGTCGTCCACCAGCCGGCAGCCGGGAGCGGCGGCGATGAGCTCCCGGGCCCGCTCCACGGAGATCTTCTCCTTGGTCCGAACCACGATGGACACACTGTGGCTGCGCACCACCGGCACCCGCACACAGGTGCAGCTGACCTTCAGCTCCGGCAGATGCATAATCTTGCGCCCCTCGTTCTGCATCTTCATCTCCTCGGAGGTGTAGCCCTCGAAGGCCTCGCCGCCGATCTGGGGAATGACGTTGTAGGCAATCTGATACTGGAACACCTTGGGCTCGTAGCTTTTGCCCTCCCGCAGGGCCTCCACCTCGTTCATCAGCTCAATAGGCCCGCCTGCGCCTGCGCCGGAGGTTGCCTGGTAGCTGCTTGCCACAATGCTCTCGATGGGGCTGTCCTGATTCAGGGCGTTGATGGCCACCAGGGACACGATGGTGGTGCAGTTGGGGTTTGCGATGATGCCCTTGTGCTTCTTGGCATCCTGGGGATTGATCTCGGGGATGACCAGGGGTACATCGGGGTCCAGCCGGAAGGCGCTGGAGTTGTCCACGAATACCGCCCCCGCCTTTACGATGGCCGGTGCAAACCTCTTGGCAATGTCATTTTCCGCCGCACCCAGGACAATGTCCATGCCCTGGAAGGCTTCATCGCAGGCCAGCTCCACCGTGAGCTCCCGGCCCTGCCAATCGATTTTCTGCCCCACGGACCGCTCTGACGCCAGCAGGTGCAGCTCCTCCACAGGGAAATCCCGCTCTGCCAAAATCTTCATCATTTCCCGGCCCACAGCGCCCGTTGCGCCCAGAATCGCTACTTTATACTTTTTCATGATAAAATCCTCCTTAATTATTTCACAAAGCTGTCATACAGCACCCGGATGGCTCCGGCAAAGTCCTTGTTGTCCACACCCACGATGATGTTCAGCTCGTCGGGGCCTTGAGTGATCATGCGGATGTTGATGCCGTTTTCACCCAGGGCGGCGAAGATCTTGCCGGATGTACCGGGCTTAAAGGCCATCTTCCGGCCCACCGCCGCCACAATGGCCATGTCATCGGTGACATGGATGCTGTCAGGCTTCAGCATTTTCTGTATGTCGCCCAGCAGCTGATACTGACAGGGCCGCAGCTTGTCCGCTGCCACCACCAGAGACACGCTGTCAATGCCCGAGGGCAGGTACTCCAGCACCAGCTGATATTTCTCCAGCACCTCCAATATCCGCCGCAGCACACCCACCTCATTGCTCATGCCGTTTTTGGTGATGGTGATAACGGAGAAATTCTTCCGCCCGGCGATACCGGTGATGAAGTTGCCGTCCTTGGCCTCCTCCGTCTCATCGAAGGACTCCATGATCATAGTGCCGGGATGGTCGGGCTGGTTGGTGTTGCGGATATTCAGGGGGATGTTCTTCTCCCGCACCGGGAAGATGGTCCCCTCGTGGAGCACCTGGGCGCCGATATAGCTCAGCTCCCGCAGCTCCGAGTAGGTGATGCGCTCAATGGGCAGCGGGTCCTTCACGATGCGGGGATCTGCCATGAGGAAGCCCGACACATCCGTCCAGTTTTCGTATACATCCGCATCCAGTGCCGCCGCCGCCAGGGCGCCGGTGATGTCGCTGCCGCCCCGGGTAAAGGTCTTGATGCTCCCATCGGGCATGGCGCCGTAAAAGCCCGGGATCACTACTCGCCGCCCGGAGGCCATCCGGGCCAGGATCTCGTAGCTCTTTTCCTGGTCCACCGTGCCGTCCAGGTTAAACTTCAGCCACAGCTCACTGTCCAGGAAGTCATAGCCCAGATAGTCCGCCATGAGCTTTGCCGCGAAGTATTCGCCCCGGCTTACCAGCTCGTCCTGGCTGATGCTCGCGTCCATTTTCCTGCGCAGGGCGTCAAATTCCGTCTCCAGGTCGGTCTTCAGCTCCAGGTGGTCCCGGATCTCTATGTACCGGGAACGGATCATGTGAAACACGCTGTCGCAGGACACGCCGTATTTCAGATGTGCGTAGCACAGATACAGCAGATCTGTCAGCTTGTGGTCATCGGAAAACCGTTTTCCCGCAGCGGAAACGATGACCACCCGCCGGGCTGGGTCTGCCTGCACAATGCGCTTTACCTTTTCAAACTGTTTGGCGTCCGCCATGGAGGAGCCACCGAATTTCAGCACCTTTAACATATTTTCAGCTCACTTTCCTTTGGAATTAATGCAAAGTTTTCAATCACGCTGACAAAAAAGTTGATTTTGTCCACACATAAAAAACACTTGCTTTTTTCTTGGGGACAGTGTATCATATCATTATGCAAATTGCAAGAAAAAGATTGGAGAAACTTGTATGAAATATCAAAGCACCCGCAACCACGCCCTCACGGCCTCTCCTGCGGCCGCCGTACTTCAGGGCATTGCGCCGGATGGGGGACTCTATATGCCCGAAGCTATCCCCGTTCTGGATTGGCAATCTCTTATGAAAGAGGACACCCTCACCATGTCCGCCCGGATCCTTTCGGCCCTGCTGCCGGATTACGAGGATATGCCCGCCTTGGTGCGCCGGGGCTACGCCGGAAAGTTTGAGACAGAGGACTTGACTCCCCTGGTATCCGTGGGCGACCGCTATGTGCTGGAGCTGTTCCGGGGCCCTACCAGCGCCTTTAAGGACGTAGCCTTGAGCCTGTTGCCCCAGCTGATTAGTCAGGCCCGGGACATGGAGGGGATTGAGGACGAGATGCTCATTCTCACCGCCACCTCCGGTGACACCGGCAAGGCGGCGCTGGAGGGCTTTCGGGATGTGTCCGGCACCAAGATCATCGTCTTCTACCCCCACGGGGGCGTATCCGCCGTGCAGCAGGCGCAGATGGTCACCCAGGAGGGCGGCAATGTGAAGGTCTGCGCCGTCCGTGGCAATTTCGATGATACCCAGACCGGCGTCAAGCACATCTTCGCCTCCTGTGACGAGGAGGACCTGCCCGGCGTGCGTCTCTCCTCCGCCAATTCCATTAACATTGGCCGCCTGGCGCCGCAGATCGTGTACTATTTCAAGGCCTACGCCGATCTGGTGCGCTCCGGCCGCATCCGTGTGGGGGATAAGGTGCATTTTTGCGTACCCACCGGCAACTTCGGCGACATTTTAGCAGGCTACTTTGCCAAACGTATGGGCCTGCCCGTGGGCCGGCTCATCTGTGCCTCCAACCGCAACGACGTCCTTACGGACTTTCTCTCCACCGGCGTATACGACAAACGCCGCACCTTCTATAAGACCACCTCGCCTTCTATGGACATCCTGGTTTCCAGCAACTTAGAGCGGCTTTTGAGTCTCCTCACCGGGGACGATGCCTATGTTTCGGGGCTTATGAAGGACCTCAATGAGGTGGGCCACTATAAGGTGACGGATGAGCTGCTGCAGAAGCTCCAGGCGGAGTTCTCCTGCGGCTGCTGCGATGATGACGCCGCCGCTCGCACCATAGGCAGGGTCTGGGCCCGGGAAAAATACCTCTGTGATCCACATACTGCCGTGGCCTGGACTGTGGCCGACCAGTTTATTCACATGCATCGGGACGGTGTGCCGGTGGTGGTCCTCTCCACCGCCAGCCCCTATAAATTCCCCACGGCTGTTCTATCTGCCCTGGGGCAGCGGGTGGCAGACGATGAATTTGCCGTCATGGAAGATCTCCGCGCCTGCACCGGCGTGCCTGTGCCTAAAAATCTCGCCTCTCTGCGGCAAAAGCCCGTGCGGCATACCGACGTTATCGACCGGGAGGACATGCTGGACTATGTCCTGCAGAAGGCAGGTGAGGCACAATGGTAACCGTCCGCGTTCCCGCTACCACCGCCAATTTGGGCCCCGGCTTTGATACCCTGGGTCTGGCCCTGGCCCTTTATAACACCCTCACCTTTGAGGAGCTGGCCGAGGGGCTGTATTTCGAGGGTGTTGACCCGGAATATGCTACGGCGGAGAACCTGGCCGTGGTCGCCTACAAGGCCGTGCTTTCCAAGCTGGGCCTGCCCATGCCGGGCCTGCGCATCTCCGTGCAGGCGGAGATCCCCATCTGCCGGGGCCTGGGCAGCAGCGCCGCCCTTATCGCTGCCGGTGCCGCCGGGGCCAATGCAAACCACGGCTCCCCCTTGACCCGGGCGGAGCTGCTGGCCGTGTGCAATGACATTGAGGGCCACCCGGATAACCTGGCCCCAGCCATCTTCGGCGGATTGGTTGCCTCCTTTGTGGAAAATGAACGGCCCTATATCGCCCGGTACAGCCTGCACAAGCGCCTGCGCTGTACGGCCCTCATCCCGGATTTTCAGCTTTCCACCCACCTGGCCCGAGGTGTCCTGCCGAAGGAGGTTCCCTACGGAGACGCTATTTTTAACGTCTCCCGTACGGCCGTGCTGCTGCGGGCCCTGGAGGAGGGTGACACGGAGACCATTTCCGTCTCTCTCCGGGATAAGCTCCATCAGCCCTTCCGCCGCACCCTGATCCCCGGGTTTGACGAGGCCGAGGCCCTGGCTAATAGCTGCGGCTGCGTGGCGTTCTTTATCTCCGGTGCGGGACCCACCCTCCTGTGCCTGTCCGCAGACCCGGATTTTGACGCAAGGCTTGCCGCCCGTCTTTCTGAGCTTCCCGGCCATTGGCGTCAGCTCCCCCTGCCTGTAGACCACGAGGGCATCATAGTAAGTTGACCCCTTGCAGGGGTGGATGATTCTGTCCACCCCTGCTTTTTTGCGCCCTGAAACACCAAAAAAGTATCCCCCACGCCCTTCGGCGCGGGGGATACTTTCACATCATTCTTACTTTTTGAAGCTGTCCTTCAGGGAGACGCTGCGGTTAAAGACCAGGTGGTCTGCTGTGCAGTGGCGGTTATCCATGCAGAAATAGCCGGTGCGCATAAACTGGAAGGTGGGGGCGTTGGTGCCGGTGCGATTTTCCCGCTTATCAAATTCGGCGGCCACGGCAGCCATTCCCTTTTCCACCTTGCATCCGGTGAGGATGGAGAGAGATTCGGGGTTCAGGCAATCCAGGAAGTTCTTATCCGGCCCGTCGGGCTGGGCATCGGAGAAAAGGTTATCATAGAGGCGCACCTCAGCGTCCAGGCAGTTTTCCGCATCTACCCAGTGGAGCGTTGCACCCTTGACCTTGCGGCCGTCGGCGGGGTCGCCGCCCCGAGAGTTGGGGTCGTATTCGCAGAGAACCTCGGTGATATGGCCCCTTTCATCCTTGACACAGCCGGTACACTTCACCAGATACGCACCCTTCAGGCGGCACTCGGGGCCGTCAGGGAACAGACGCTTATACTTGGGGATGGGCTGCTCCAGGAAGTCGTCGGCCTCCATCCACAGGTGGCGGCTAAAGGTGATCTCGTGGGTGCCCTGAGTGGGGTCGGTGGGATTGTTTTCCACCTGGAAAACCTCGCTCCGGCCCTCGGGATAGTTGGTAACGGTGAGCTTAATGGGGCGCAGCACAGCCATGGTGCGCTCGGCGGTGGCATTCAGATCCTCCCGCAGGCAGTGCTCCAAAAAGCCAAACTCCACCACGTTGGGGGACTTGGCCACACCGATGCGTTCACAGAAATTACGGATAGAGGCGGCGGTGTAGCCCCGGCGGCGCAGGCCGCAGAGGGTGGGCATACGGGGATCGTCCCAGCCGGAGACCCGACCCTCCTCTACCAAAGCACGCAGCTTGCGCTTGGACATGACGGTGTGGTCGATGCCCAGGCGAGCGAACTCGATCTGCCGGGGGCGGGCGGGCAGCTCACAGTGCTCAATAACCCAATTATAGAGCGGCCGGTGGGCCTCAAACTCCAAGGAGCAGAGGCTGTGGGTGATGCCCTCCAGAGCATCCTGGATGGGGTGAGCGAAGTCGTACATGGGATAGATGCACCACTTGTCGCCCTGGCGGTGGTGGCTCATGTGGTTGATGCGGTAGATAACCGGGTCGCGCATATTGAAGTTGCCGCTGGCAAGGTCGATCTTAGCACGCAGGGTCATGGCGCCGTTGGGGAATTCCCCGGCGCGCATACGCCGGAACAGGTCCAGGCTTTCCTCAATAGGCCGGTCCCGGTAGGGGGAGATGGCAGGCACACCGATGTCGCCCCGGTTGGCCTTGAACTCCTCGGGGGTCAGCTGGCACACATAGGCCAGACCCTTTTGGATGAGCAGCACCGCCTGGCGGTAATCCTCCTCAAAATAGTCGCTGCCGAAGAAGAAACGGTCGCCCCAATCGAAGCCCAGCCAGTGGATGTCCTGCTGGATGGCGCCCACAAACTCCTCATCCTCCTTGGTGGGGTTGGTGTCGTCCATACGGAGGTTACACAGACCGCCAAACTTCTCAGCGGTACCGAAGTCGATGCACAGGGCCTTGCAGTGGCCGATGTGCAGGTAACCGTTGGGCTCCGGGGGAAAACGGGTGTGGACGGTCATGCCCTCATACTGGCCGCCGGGGGCCAGGTCCTCGGTGATGAAATTGTCAATAAAGTTGCTGCCCTCGGCGCGCTCGGGCTCGTTAGCGGCGATGACTTTGTTTTCCTCGCTCATATTGTTTTACTCCTTATAGTAAATTACTGCAAAAATATTATACTATTATACCGACTGCATACGAAAAATGCAAGACTTCCGTTCTATATTAGCTCACTTTCCGCGGGTATATGCCGGGATAGGGCCGCGTTGCTGAAGCGCCGGTCTCCGGTGAGCTCCCGCACCACGGTGATGCCATCCGGAAAACGGAAGGGGGCATTTTCCCGGGGCAGCTCGATCTCCATGACGGCGCAGCGGGGCCAGAAGGGATAGAAATCGATCTCAAAGGTGTATGGCCCCTCCGGCAGGCAGTAACGGGTCTTGCGGATGGTTTCGGTCATGGGATCCCGGCGGGTGAGGTAGGCGTCGTAAGCCTCGGGGGTGATCTCCTCCTCCTGCTCCAGGCGGGTGATGGCGCTGCGGTCAATTTTCACAGTGTGGAAAAAGGCCACGCCGTCAGCCCCTTCCCGGCGGCGGACGCGCTCCGTTTGGTGAGGCGGGGAGAGGAGATAGGTCTGCTCCATGTGATAGACGTGGCTGCACCGGGCCGCCAGCTCCGGCTCCGGCGGGCGGAGGATGAGAAAGCGGCGCTCAATCTCCAAAGAATTACTGTTCATAAAATTCCTCCCGACTCATCAGCAGATTCAGTGTTTCCAGCAGGGCATTGGGGGTCAGGTGTTCCGGCAGCTCCAGATTTTTCAGCAGCTGCTGTCGCTTTTGAGTACTGCCGGGACCGATGAGGCCCCGATCCAGCAGGTCGGCCTTGGTGATGGGGACTGCGGCTGAGGGAGCGGCCTTCCCCGCAAAGGTGGCGCCGCCCCGGCGCAGGGCCTGCAGGAGAATTTCCGGGGTCATACCCTCCACGCCCAGCTTGCCCTCTTTCCCGGCCTTGCGCTTGCGGCGCTCCTTGCCGGGGATGTCGGGGATATAGGCCTGCTTTACCTGCTCCGTTGGAATAGCCCCCTTGAGATAATTGCGGATGACAAAGCCCGCCCCATCGGAATCCGTCAGCAGGATCAGACCCCGCTTTTGGGCCAATTTCCGAAGAAAGGCCAGCTTCTCCCGGTCGTTGAACACGGAGAAGCCGCCGGTCTCCACAACGGTGGCGTCCACCACCTGTAAAAGCATATTTCTGTCGTAGCGGCCCTCCACCACGATGACTTCTTCAATGCGCGGCTTGCTCATTGCTCCGCCAGCTCCATAACAAATCGCACCAGCTCACCCTCCCGGTCAATGTTTTTTTCACTTTTCATGCGCCGATCTAACAGCTGGCAGGCGGCCAGGGAGCGCTTGCACCACGCATGATCTACCCGTCGGGCCGCCTGGAGGAGGAGCCTTGCGGGATAGTCGCTGCGCATCTGCCACAGGTCCATGAGCCAAAAACGGTCCTTGCCACTGTCTAAAGCCATGCGGGCGGTATAGAGCCGCCTCAGCTCCTTGCCAATGGCTCCCAGGATGACGATGGGCTCCGTCTGCATCCGCAGCAGGTCTCCCAGCACGGCGGCGGCCTTGTTATAATCCCGGGCGGAGATGTGGTTGGTCATGTCGAAAATGCGGGCGTCCAGCACCGGCTCCGCCACGGCGGCAATATCGGCAGCGGTGACCTGCTCGGCCTTGGCAAAGGCCGCCACCTTGTTCACCTCGCCGATGAGGTTATCCATCATGGAGCCGCAGTAAAAGAGCATATAGTCCGCCGTTTGCTGGTCGATGCTGCGGTCCAGGGCGCGGAAGCGCTTTTGCAGCCAACGGACCAGTGCGTCCCGGGATTGCCCCTGGAACTCCACCACCTCCACATTTTTATCTATGGCGGCGGTGAGCTTTTTCATTTTCCGGTCCGGCTTGTAGGGAACTGTGTCATAGATAAACACCACGGTGCAGTAGTCCGGCAGATCCTCTAAAAGCTCCGTGAGCTGGCTGCGCTGACTTTCATCGAGCCTGAAGATATCCCAATCCGTCACTGTTACCAGGGTGCTGGGCGCCATCATGGGCATGGACTCCACGGCATCGGCCACGTCCTGGGTTGTGACACGGCTGCCGGAGAGCCGGTGGAGATTAAAATCCTCGCTGCCCCTGGGAATGAGAAGCGCCTGCAGCTGCTGGACATAGGTCTGGCGCAGGTAGCTCTCCTCCCCGTAAAACAGATAGGCCCGGGCAGGCGCTTTTTCCTTTATGGCCTTGCGCAGGCGGTCGTATGCGGCGTTTTTGCCTGAGGCTTTGCTCTTTTCCGATGCCATAGCGTGTGGCTCCTCTCGTTAGTGATAGTGTACGGTCACGGTGATACAGCCCTGGGTGTCGGTGCGGTAGACCTCTGCGCCCACGGCCTCCAGCCGGGAAATGGCTGCGTCCGTGGGGTGACCGTAGCTGTTGTCTCCCACGCTGATGATGGCCGCCTCCGGGGTAAGGGCGGACAGGAAATCCTGCTGGGAGCTATATTTGGATCCGTGATGGCCCACCATAAGGACCTCCAGATCCGGCAGATCGTACTGCCCGATCAGCGCCAGCTCCGTCTGCCCGGACATATCGCCCGTAATAAGCAGGTCAAAATCGCCGCTGCTGCACAGGTATGTCAGTCCCTGCTCGTTGGGATCGCCCGAGCCCACGGGCGGGAAAACCGTGAGGCTGCACTGCCCCAGGGGAATGGATTGTTTTTCTGTGACGAACAGCACCTGAGTGCCGTGCTCCTGGGCCAGAGCCACCAGTTTATCCCGCACGCCGTAGTCGTCCTCTATTTGCGGCAGATAGAGCCGTTCAATTTCCACCCGGCTGAACAGCTCCGCCAGGCCGTTGGTGTGGTCGGCATGGAAGTGGGTTACGGCCACCGCTGACAGGCGGCGCACCTCCATACTGCCCAGCTGCGAGAGCACCTGTTGGGCCGGATGCTTGTAGCGGTTGCTGCTGCCGCAATCCACCAGGACAGCATCGTCGCCGGACAGCAGTAGGGTGCTGGCCCCTTGCCCCACATCCACGGCGACCGCTGTCAGCTTACCGCTGTGAAACTCTGCTGCGCGCAGGTTGACGCACAGCACCAGGGCCAGGAGGGACAGCACGGCAGCCAGGGCATATTTCCGGGGCCGGTCTCGGGTCAGGACGCACAAAATGAAAAGAGCGTATACAAACACCAGCCAGCAAACCAAGAATGGATTGGTATCCGTGTAGAGCGCGTGGTGGGGAATGGAGACGGCCAGGTCCACCGCCAGCAGAAACAGCTTGCTCAGGGCCCAGCTGACATATCCCAGAATTCGGGCGGCGGGCAGCCAAACAAAGCCCGCCAGCACCGTCAAAAAGCCGGCCATGAAATTACCGGAGGCCAAGGGGATACACACCAAGCTTGTCAGCGGCGACACTGCGGAAAATACGCCGAAATAGTAGGCCGTCAGCGGTACGGTGAACACCATAGCCCCCAGGGTGGAGGAGAGTGTACCGGTCAAAAAAGTGCATGCCTTGGCCGCAAGCCTTGCCCGGGGCTGTTTCCTTGCCCGGAAGAACCCGTAGACCCGGGGCGTGACCAGGATCAGCCCCAGCATGGCGCCAAAGCTGAGCTGCAGGCTCACGCTGGCTGCGGCATAGGGGTTGACCAGCAGAATGAGTCCCAGAGCCGCCGCCAGGGAGGTGATGGGATCGGCATCCCGCTTGAGCAGGGGCGCCAGCAGCAGGAAAAACTGCATGATACACGCCCGAACCACCGAGGGCGTCAGCCCCACCATAAACATATAGAATATCAGCACTGCCGTGCCCACTGCCGCCAAAAGCCGGCGCCGATGCCCTACAAGCAGACTCAGCAGCGTCAGCAAAAAGGCGCAGTGCAGCCCGGAAACGGCAAACAGATGGCTCACACCCGCCTCGGAAAAGCGGACGGACAGCTCCTCGGAGATGCCGCTGCGCTCTCCCAGAAGCTCCGCCTGCAGGAGACCGGCCACAGTGCCGTCACGCTCCCATATCCGGGCGATTTTGTCCCGGAAGGCCTTTTCCATCCGCTGGGGCAGATATCGCAGGGAGCCCACCTGGCCTTGGGCCACCGTGGGCATCTCCTCACAGTACAACAGGACAAAGATACCCCGGGAGGTGAAGGTGGACAGCTCTGTGCCCTTGATAACGGAGGCATCCTGCCAGTAGGCGCTTCCCAAAAGGGTCTGCCCCGGCTCCAAAAGGGCGGCCGCTTCATCGCTGAGATAGCACGCGGCCTTGGCGCCCCGGGCATCTGCCAGGCGCACCGTGACCCGCCAGCCAAAATCCCGCTGCTCCGGCCAATCACACACCGTGGCGGAAAACAGATGGCTGCTGCCGCACTTATCCTGCACAGGCTGCGCCACCAGGGCGCTCCAGCCACGGCCATACAGCAGCCCCGCCGCCAGGGATAGGGTGATGAGGGCCAGGTAGACCCGGAGCCGCCCGAGGGCCCGCAGTCTGGGCAGCAGCAAGACGAGTCCGCCGGCCGCTGCCAGAATACCCGCCGCCCAAAAGACCCAATGCCCCACCGTCAGCAGGCACAGGGACAGGATGGCCGCCGCAAAGGAAAATGCGATAGCCGCCAATGAACGCATGGCCCTGCCCCCTTTCAATCTGCTTCAATTATACCAAAGCCGGCCGCTGATAACAAGAGCCGTGGTCGATGGCGGTAAAAAAACTGCTCCCTCCGCTTTGGCATAAGAAGGAGTTGATGCATCAAAAAAGCCTCGCAGAGTTTGCCGCCTGCTGCAGATTACGGGGCTTTTGTCGGAAAAACCCAAAGGAATTTTCGACAGTAGAACGTCCCCCTCCGCCGGAGCGGAGAGGGACGGGGAAGGATGGATCAATCCTCCGTGGGAAAGTCCACGTTGGTATAGCCGGAGAGCTGGTTGAAAACGGACAGCTTGCCCTCCTCCACAGCGTGGTGCAGCATCTTCATATCCGGCTGCACGTTATCCTGGCACACCAGGGAGCCGCAGGCCATGTCCATCTCGTAATTCTCCAAAATAGTACGGGCGGCGGTGACCCGGGAGCGCAGGGAGCAGTGGCAGTGGGCGGTGAACATCTGCAGCAGGGAGTACCAGGGGCTGCCGTGGCGGCCGGCCATGAGATACAGCATTTCCCGCTTTTCTACTGAGGTCATGTTCTTCACCAAAAACAGCAGGGCCTGCTCGATCTCCTGGTCATCGTCCTCGGGCTTGATGCCGTCGAACAGCCAGGGGTACAAAAACGCCAGGTAGTAGGGCATGGGATTGGTGCCCAATACGCGAAACCACTCCGATCCCTCGTACAGATCCGGGGCGCTGGCGCCTTTTTCCCAGTTTTGAATGGTTTTTTTGCTGACGCCCAGGCCGTTGGCCATGAACTCCTGGGTCTTGCCTGCGTCAGAGCGGGACAGGCTCCAGATCCGCGCGAAGCGCTTGTTTCTATCCGATTTGGATTCCTTGTGCAGCATACGATCACCTGCTTACTGAAAAATCTATTTATTTACCGTTTTTTTGCAAAAATATTTTATCAGCATAAGAGAGAAATGTCAACAGAAAAGGCGAAAAAATTAGCGCTTAAATGGGCTTGGCGGATAAAATATCTACCACGGACCCGGAAACTGCGGCAAAAGGCGGTTTTTGCCCGGGCCGCCGGGCGTACTTTTTTATCTGTATAGGGACTGCCCATGGGGGCATAGGATGGCAGGGAAAGGGGAGATGCATATGCTGTCTGCAGCGCTGTTTCTGCTGGCTAACAGCCTGTTCCTGACTCTGCGCCTTACGGGGGATACCGGGTCCTTTCCCAAGCCGCTGAGCGCCGGAGAGGAGCGAATGTACTTAGAGCGCAGCCTGGCCGGGGATCTGGAGGCCCGGAACATCCTGGTGGAGCATAATCTGCGCCTGGTGGCGCACATTATCAAAAAATACTACACCCAGGCGGCGGAGCAGGAGGATCTGATTTCCATCGGCACCATCGGGCTTATCAAGGCCGTGGATACCTTCCGCCCGGAGCGAAAGATCCGCCTGGCCACCTACGCCTCCCGCTGTGTGGAGAATGAGGTGCTCATGTACTTCCGCAGCCGCAAAAAGCTGCAGGGGGAGGTGTCCCTGTCCGATACCATCGAGCCCGACGCCGCCGGGGGCGCCCTCAGCCTCATGGACGTGGTGGGCTGCGACGACACCATGCTCTCGGATATGGCCGACCGGGAGGAGCGCCTGCGCATCCGGGAGCTGGTGGGCCGCTGCCTTACGGACCGGGAGGCGGAGGTGATCCGCCGCCGGTACGGACTATCCGGCCGCCTGCCGCAAACCCAGCGCCAGGTGGCTGCGGCCTTCGGCATCAGCCGCAGCTATGTATCCCGCCGCGCTTACTGTAAGCGCCCGGAGAGAGTCGGTTTGAAGCTGAAAATCGTTTCTGCTGCAAAAAACGATCGACCGATAATAAATTTTGCCTGCCCCTATTTTGACTACAAAAAATTCCAGTATCTTGCAATATTTGTCAAAATATTGCCTTTTTTGCTGTAAAGGAAAATTCTTTCAAATTTTTATTCAAAATTTCGTTTTTAGCTATTGCATTTTGATATACATTTTGCTATACTTTGTCTTGACATTGAATTGCGTATTGGGCTTATCACACAGGAGATAAGCTTTTTGCGGTTTTTACGGCTGCTCCGTCCGGCCAACGCAGAATAATCCCCGGGAGTACATATTATAATGATTCATACGTTTAAAAAGGTTTGGAATGTAGTCAGCACGGTGCTGGTGGTGCTGGTGGTGCTGCTGGCCGTGGCCCTGGTGGGTGTCCGGCTGGTGGGGCTGAATACATATGTCGTCCTTTCCGGCTCCATGGAGCCTACTTATCCCACCGGCTCCCTGCTCTATGTCAAGAGCGTGGACCCGCAGGACCTCCGGGTGGGGGATCCCATCACCTTCATGCTCAATGAGGATACCGTGGCCACCCACCGGATCATTGAGATCCTGCCCGACGAGGAGGACAGCTCCGTCCTCCGCTTCCGCACCCAGGGGGACGCCAACGACGCCCCGGACGGTACGCCCGTGCATTATAAAAACGTCATTGGCAAGCCTGTGTTTTCCGTTCCCTATCTGGGGTATTTCGCCAACTTCGTGCAGAACCCGCCGGGGCTGTATTTTGCCATCGGCTTTGCCGTGGTGCTGGTGCTGCTGGTGTTTTTGCCCGACCTGCTGGATGACAGCGGCAAAAAGGGCAAGGGCAAGGGCGCCGGGGAGGATCCCACGGCCCATAACTGAGGGGGTAACGCCGCAAGGCTCCCATATATATTATTCTTTATCAGGAGGTTTTTGTGATGAAAGCAAAAACAAAGACAAAGGCACTGCTGATGTCTCTGTGCGCGGTGTTGCTCGTGGCCGCTTCCGTGCTGGGCACCATGGCGTATTTGACGGACAGCAAGGATGTCAAGAACACCTTTACTGTCGGTAACGTTACCATCAAGCTGGACGAGGCCAAGGTGGATGAAAAGGGCAATTTGGTGAAGAACCAGGATGATACCCTGGCTGACCGCGTCACTCGGAACGAGTACAAGCTGCTGCCCGGCCACACCTATGTGAAGGATCCTACCGTCACGGTGCTGGCACCCAGTGTGGAGTCCTATGTCCGCATGAAGGTCACCTTCAACAAGGCTTCTCAGATCATTGCTATGTGCACGGATCCCGAGTTTGCTGAGGATGGCCCTACCGGTGTTGAGAATGCATACCCCCTGATCCGCATGGTCAAGTTTGTGGAGGCCAATGCTGCCAAGTGGGACGGCATCATCCCCGACAATATGGTCGACACGGAGGAAATGCTGGCCGATGCCAAGTACTTTGCTTATGATGCAGAGGCCGACACTCTGACCTACTATTTCTATTACACCGAGCCCGTTGCTGCAATCGACGCTGATGTGAAGCTGGCTACCCTGTTTGACAGCGTCAAGGTGCCCGAGTGGGCTACCGGCGATCAGTTGAAGGCACTGCAGGGCTTTGAAATCAACGTGGTGGCCGAGGCCATCCAGGCGGACGGCTTTGAAAATGTCGACGCTGCTTGGGCTGCCTTTGCTGCGCAGAAATAAGACACACCCCCTGACTTCGATTCCGACAGGCAAAGGGGGCGAGGGGCCCCGGCGCCTGTTGAAATAAAATTCAAAACCAAATACAAGGAAGGGAAGAAAAAACATGAAGAAGAAAGTTCTTTCAATCGTGGCAGTGGTCCTGGTGCTCTGCTGCGCCATCGGAGGAACCCTGGCCTGGCTGACGGATAAGACCGACCCTGTGGTGAACACCTTTACCGTGGGCGACATCAACATCGAGCTGAAAGAGACCACTACCAATTACAAGATGGTGCCCGGCAACACCATTTCCAAGGATCCTAAGGTCACTGTTCAGGCTAATTCCGAGGCTTGCTGGCTGTTCGTGAAGGTCGAGAAGTCTTCGAACTTTGATAGCTTTATGACCTATGATATGGCAGACGGCTGGACCGCACTTCCCGGTGTGACTGGTGTTTACTACCGTGAGGTAGCTGCAACCACCGCTGCTACTGATTTCTCTGTGCTGAAGGATAATTCTGTTTTAGTCAAGGACAGCGTTACCAAGGCAGATCTGAACGCTCTGACTCGGGATACTTTCCCCACTCTGACCTTCACGGCTTACGCTGTGCAGAAGGATAACGTCGCCACTGCAACAGATGCCTGGACAAAGGCAAATACCTAACCTCCCTTTGATTCCCCAGTTTATTTAAATACATAAATGAAAGGAAAAAAGAACAATGACTAAGAAAAAGATCGTATCCCTGTGCCTGGCGGCTGTGCTGGTCGTTATGGCCATCGCCGGCGCCACCGTGGCGTATTTCACTGACACCGATAATGAGACCAACACCTTCACCATTGGCAACGTGAAGATCGACCTGATCGAGTCTACCTATCACCGTGAAGGCAATGACAACTCCGGCGATGCCAGCATCCCTGATCCTACCCATACTGCGAGCGGCATGGAGTATGTTACCGATGGCCACAAGGCTTTCACCGATGATGAAATTAAGACCGATGCTGCGAAGTACAAGGAATATATCGGTGAGAAGGGCGGCCTTATGGTTCCTGGTCGCGCCGTTGCCAAGTGCCCCTATGTCGTCAACACCGGATCCAATGATGCTTACATCCGTATCCGCGTGATGGTTCCCTCTGCCGCCAACTTTGACTTCGTTAGTGTTGCTAATGGTGGTGTAATCACCAACCAGTGGACCACCTCTTGCATGCTGAGCGGCGAGTTTGTTGCCGGTGAGTACACGCTTGGGGATGGTACGACTTGGCAGAATGCTCCTGCAATCGAGCGGGACGTTGAAAAGAATGGTGTGAAGTATGACGTTTATACCTTCACTCGCGTTGCGCCTCTGGCTGCCGGCGCTATGACCGAGTGGAACGTCTGGAACTACATTGGTATTCACAAGGATGCTACCAGCGCTGATATCCAGAAGGCTATTGATGCTAAGGCTATCGCTGAGGACGGCACTCTGAACGTTCTGGTCGAGGCTGATGCCATCCAGGCCGAGGGCTTCGCAGATGCTGCTGCTGCTTGGGTTGCTTTTGACGCTTAAGAACTAATTTAACCCTAAATAAACCCGACCTGCGCCCTGCGGGGCGCAGGTCATAGGAGAGTACCCGGCACAGTGCGCCGGATATTCTCCTATGACCTCAATACTGGAGAATGAGGAGTGTAATTATGAAGAAAAGAAGCCTGAAAACCAAGCTGCTGGCGCTGTCCGTGGTGCTGATCCTGGCGGCGCTGTCGGTCTACGGCACCCTGGCCTATTTCACGGCCCAGGGCACCGCCCGGAACGCCATCACCACCGGCGATATCAAGATCGCCCTGGAGGAGCGGATGCTCACTCCGGACGGTGAAAAGACCGTGCCCTTTGAGAATCAGCTGGGCGTTATGCCCGGCAGCGATGTCTCCAAGATCGTCACGGTGAGCAACACCGGCGGCCAGCCCGCCTGGGTGCGTGTCTCCCTGGACAAGGCCATTGAGCTGGCCCGGGGCGTGGAGGGGGAGGCGGACCTTTCCCTGGTCACCTGCGACCTGAACACGGAGAGCTGGACGGAAAAGGACGGCTATTACTATTATAACGCCGCCCTGGAGCCGGGCCAGACCACCGAACCGCTGTTCACTGCGGTCCACTTCGCCAAGACCATGAGCAATATGTACCAGGAGAGCCGTGCCATTCTGCAGGTGAACGCCTTCGCCACGCAGACCGCGCACAACGGCGCCTCTGCCCTGGAGGCCGCCGGCTGGCCTGAAGCCTGAGAAGGGAGGAAATGAGAAATGCTGCAATATCTGAAGCGCCAGGCAATGAAGCTGCGCAGCGGCCTTACCAAGGGGATTGTGCTGCTGCTCTGCCTTGCCACGCTCTTTTCTTCGGCCCAGCTGGGCGGGCTTGCCCTGATCGCGGAGGCGGCGGAGGGGGAGCATTCCGTGCTTTACGCCGGAAAGGCCACCACAAGCGTCACCCTTCCCCAGGATGACAAGCTCACCCTCACCGTGGAGGAAAAAAAGGACGCCACCTATGCCTGGCAGCTTTGTGCTGATAAAGACGCCGACCAGTGGGTAACCATTTCTGGACAGAAGCAAGACTTCCTCACCCTCAGCTATGCCATGGTCGCAAGCCTTTTGGATAGCCGCGGCGTCACCTACGTCCGCTCTGTCATCACCGGCAGCGCCGGCGCCAGCGTCAGCCAGCCCGTCGCCGTCCGCGTGTCCTATGTGGTTCCGGATGCGGCTGCTTCGTCTGCGCCCTCCGTCTCCGCACCGCGCAAAGCCGCTGTTCGCTACAATGCACCCATCGGCACCGATTTGACAACCTACACCATCACGGTGAAATTCGTGTATGCAGACGGCACCTTGGTTGCCGATCCCTATGTAGCCACCATTGAGGCTGGCGGTGCCTTCACTACCACCGTCAAATTCCCCGAGTCCGTCGGCTATCTTCCCTATTGGGAGAGTGACGAGCAGAGTACCACTGAGCGTATGCTCACATTCTCTGCCATAGACCAGGATTATACTTACACCGTCACATATAAGCCCACCATTGTAAAATACCAGGTGCATCACCTCATCCAAAACATCTTGGATGACAACTACACCCTGTATACGACCACCGAAAAACAGGGCCTCAACGGCAGCTTGATTGCTGATTGCGCTATAGATATCGATGGTTTTTCCGCCCTGTATTATGATAAGGACGTAAAGATCGCAGCCGACGGCTCCACCGAGGTCGAGGTCTATTACGACCGCAATTATTATTTGGTTTCCTTTGATTTGAACGGCGGCTACGGCGTAGACCCCATCTATACCCGCTACGGAGCCACCGTCTCGGTAGGCAAGCCCACCCGCCCCGGCTACATGTTTGACGGCTGGAAGCTGGTGTCCTGCGGCGGTGAAGCACCCACTGCAGACCAGGAGGCAGCATATTCCCTTGTAAACAGCATCACCGTTCCGTTTATGAACCTAAAGTATCAGGCGCAGTGGAAGACCTCCGACACTACCTATACCGTCGTTTATTGGACCGAAAACGCCAATGACGATAACTATAGCTACTATGACTCCAGAAAAGTAAATGCCACATCCGCTGAAATCGTAAACGGAAGTACCTTCGGTCAGGCGGAGACCATCCCGCATTTCACCTTCAATGCCGATAAGACCGATAAGAACGTCATCGTGGAAGGCGACGGCTCCACCGTTGTCAATGTGTACTTTACGAGAAACACCTATACGCTGACCTTCAAGGGTGGAAAAACTGAAATCACCTGCGGCAAAAAAGAACATGAGCACACGTATGACGGATGGTATTATAAGGTGCTCGATGGCACTTATTATTATGGAGGATGCTATCCCGCTGGTTCCTACAACGGAGTGGGAACTGGGACTGGCGGCGCGAAATCTCCCACGTGCGGAAAAGCCGAGCATACTCACCGCAACAGTTGCTACAAAACTTCCGATTTGACCATCACAGCCAAGTATCAAGCAGACATTCACGGAAACTTCCCCATCAAGGATGGCAATGATACCATTTGGTGGAAGGTTCCGAATGGCACCGAAACATATGGTGATTCAAATAAGCAACGATATCTTGGCAGTATTGATACCATGCCGGGAGAAGATATCAGTTTTGATAAATATGACTCCGAATCCGGCGCGAAGATCTACTACTATGTGGAGACGCTGAACGGCGAGGCGGGGGATACCACTTACTACGGTAAGAACTACAAGCAATACAAGGTGATCGATTTGGATTACAGCTCGTACACCAACTTGACCTACGCCGAGGAGTTCCATCCCATCACCGGCTTCACCCAGGGTGATTCCGACCCCAATCTTCCGGTGGGCGGAAGCGTGCGTATGAACAGAAACAACTACCTGTACTACACCCGCAACAGCTACAATCTAAAATTCTACAACTATAATGCATTTGTTGATAACAAGCAGGCCAGCGTTCAGTACGAAGCGCCACTGAACGGCTACAACTTCACACCGGATTACCCCAACGACATGGAGCCCAACGGTTACGAGTTTGCTGGCTGGTACACCACACCCCAGTGCTTTGAGGGTTCCAAGGTTGACTTTACTACGAAGACTATGCCCGCTTCCGATGTAACCCTCTACGCCAAGTGGGCTCCCAAGACCCACACGGTCCGTGTTTTCAAAACCGTAGACATGACCGAGCAGATAGGTGACTCCCAGTCTGTCCCTCACGGCAGCCTTGGCAAGGCGCCCGAGGAGCCATCCAATGGCAAATATGTGTTCGCCGGCTGGTTCTATATGGACGGCACGGAGAAAAAAGCCTTCGACTTCAACAATATGCCGGTCAATCGTGACCTGGACATCTTTGCCGAGTGGAGTTCTAAAACAGCTGTGAAGTATACCATTCACTATACGCTTGCAAACGGCACCCTGATTGCCGACGACACCGTCGGCTCTACCCTGGCCGGTACCTCCAAAACCTTTACCGCCAAGGCCGGCAACCAGCTCTATGCAGACTATCAAGAGGGCTACTTCCCCAATACCAACAGCCACACCATCTTGATGGATATTGATGGTAAAAACGAGTTTACCTTCGTTTATAATCAGATGAAGAATGTCCCCTATACCGTCCGCTATCTGGAAAAGAGCACTGGGAATGTACTCCATGAGGAAAAGCGCGTAGAAAACAACAAAAAGTCAGTTGTTACCGAGACCTTTGTGCCCATTACCGGCTATATGCCTGATGCTTATCAGAAGCGTCTCGTCCTCTCTGCCAACAACGAGGAGAACGTGCTGGAGTTCTTGTACACAAAGGACTCGGAGAATGCCTACTACATGATTGTTCACTGGGTCCAGAATCTGGAGGGCGATGGCTACACCGAATACCGCACCATCCAAAGCCCCGGAAAGATTGGCAATATAATAACTGAAGAGCCCTTGTCCATCGCAGGATTTACCTATAACGAGGGGAAGAGTACTGCCAGGGGCACAATCACAGCAGAAGGCTTGGTGCTGAACCTGTACTATGATCGGAATATGTATTCCTACACCGTTAAGTATTTGGAGGCCGGCACTGATAAAGAGCTTAGCGACTCAAAGGTATCTTCTGCGTTCTATCGTTATGGAACGGTTGTCTCCGAGGAAGCCGTCAATATTCCCGGGTATAAACTCGTAAGTGAACCCCATAAAACTCTTACCATCAATAACCGCACGGACGGAAATGTGATTAAGTTCTATTATCAGGAGCAGAATGTCACTATAAACTATATCCCCGTTCCATTAGATGCCGGCACCGTGAGCACCGGCACAGAAACTATCAAGGCCTTCACAGGTGTGTCGCTTGGATCTGTCCCCACCCCCAAGGATGGCTACCGCTTCGTCGGCTGGTATACCGACATCCAATGCACGACCCCCGTTCCATCGGATTGGGTGGACAGCAACAATAAGCTGATGCCGCAAAAGCAAGATGGGACCTATCACGCTGTCTCCTACTTCGCAAAGTTCGAGAAGGCCACTGCCTCCCTCACAATCCAAAAGACCGGTTGGGATGAGGTCGATGAAAACCAGGCCTTCCTGTTCCATGTCAAGGGAATCGACGAGAAAACCAAGGACATTGATATGATCGTCACTGTCTACGGCAACGGTAAATCCACTATTGCTGACCTGCCCATAGGTAGATACGATGTTTCCGAGCAGAGCAACTGGTCCTGGCGGTACACACCTAAGAGTGGCTTGCAGACAATTACGCTCGTCCCATCGGGTGGAACCCTCACATTTGAGAACAGCCGCACACAGACCCAGTGGCTCGACGGCGACAACTACAGCGTCAACCACTTTGATTCTAAAAACCAGTAAGGGAGGGAGAACAGCATGATGAAGAATGAACAATACGATGGAAAGTATCTGCAGAGCGAGCATAAGCAGCTGCGCCGTCCGAAGCGCCTGGCCACCTTGCTGGTTTCCCTGCTTCTGGTGCTGGGTGTGGCTGTGGGCGGAACCGTGGCGTTCCTCTCCACCCGCACGGACAGTAAAGAAAATACCTTCACCCCCTCTAAGGTCACCTGTGAAGTGACGGAGACATTCAATAATAATGTCAAGAGCAATGTGGCTGTCCAAAATACCGGCGATACCACCGCCTTTATCCGCGCGGCAATCAATGTCACATGGATGAAGGACGCAGAGGCCGGTACAGAATATGGTGCTGCCAATCAGACGGTATCGGCTAAAGTTCCGGTGAAAGATACGGATTACAGCATTAAACTTGCGGATAATACCAACTGGATCCAGGGCGCTGACGGCTACTATTACTACCAGCTGCCTGTGAAGCCCCAGGACAGCACAAAAGTGCTGATTGAGGAATGCAAGCTGCTGAAAGACGCATCTGTTCCGGATGGGTATCATCTTTCCGTAGAGATCGTGGCATCTGCCATCCAGAGCGTTCCGGAGGAGGCTGTGCAGGCAGCCTGGGGCGCAGGATTCTCGATCAACGAAGACGGCAGCCTGAACGTGCCGGCTAACGGAAGTGAGGTGACGGGAGAATGAAAAAGACAATGAAAAAGCTGTCTTGCATCGCTCTGATGGCGGTTATGCTGCTGACACTCTCCGTCACCGCTTTTGCTGACGGCCGGGTCACCTATGACGGCAATGCCCGGGAGTTCATCTTTGCCCCCGGCAGCAGCTATTCTCCCACCGACCTGTTTACGGATTTCAAGAATGTCATGCCCGGTGACTCCATCACCCAGAAGGTTACCATTGACAACAAGGTGGAGAAGAACGTCAAGATCAAGGTCTATATGCGCGCCTTGGGCGCGGTGGAGGGCTCGGAGGAGTTCCTGTCTCAGATGAACCTGACCGTGAAGCTGGACGGTAATTCTAAGCTGTTTGCCGCTCCCGCCCATGAGACCGCGCAGCTGACCGATTGGGTCTGCCTGGGTACCATCTATTCCGGCGGCAAGATCGACCTGGACGTGACGCTGAATGTGCCCATCACCATGGAGAATGATTTCCAGGCTTCCGTGGGTTATTTGGGTTGGCAGTTCAAGGTCGACGAGCTTCCGGTAGAGCCCAGTGATCCCACCCCGCCTCCCACGGGTGATACCTTCAATGCGGCCCTGTGGGTGATCGTGATGGTGGCCAGCCTGGCCGTGATCGTGTTCCTGTTTGTGAGCCGCAAGCGGAAGAATAAGGCCGACAATTAAAATAGTGCAGCAACAGGCTGCAGCAGAAAGCATCCGCATGGAACTCCATGCGGATGCTTTTTTGGGCAAGTGGACAATCTCTCGATCATACCATAGGATTCGGGAGGTGGCATATGAAAAATAAAAGTATTCTGGTTCATTGCAGCTACTCGGATACCGGCCCGGCGCTGGAGGAGCTGGTCAGGGAATCCTTTCGGGTCTATCTGAAAAAGGAGCTGCCGCCATATGGACAGACACAAAAGCCGGATGAGGCAGAGCAGGGATCTGACCTGGGGGAGAATGTATGCTTCAGGAAATAAGCAGCCCCGCAAGTTACCGCGCAGCGCTGTATATCCGGCTGTCCAAGGAGGACGAAAGCGAGGGGCCGTCCCAAAGCGTGACCAATCAGCGGTCCCTGCTGGAGGAATTTGTGAGAGAGCATCATTTGCAGGTCTATGACACTTATATCGACGACGGTTGGAGCGGCACAAGCTTTGACCGCCCGGCTTTTCGGCGCATGATCGATGACATCGAGGCCAAAAAGGTTAACATGGTCATCACCAAAGATCTCTCGCGGCTGGGGCGCGACTACATTATGACCGGCCATTACATGGAGAGATATTTCCCGGAGCATCGTGTGCGATACATCTCGCTTTTGGACGGGATTGACACGGGCGTGGAATCCAGCGCCAATGATATTACGCCCTTCAGGGCTATCATGAACGACATGTACGCTAAGGATATTTCAAAAAAAATAAAGTCCGTCAAACGGGATAAGCAGCGCAAGGGACAGTTTATCGGAGGGAAGCCGGTTTACGGATACAAAATGCACCCCACGGAGAAGAATCGGATCGTCATCGACGAGGAGGCCGCATCCACGGTGCGGCGGATTTTTTCCATGGCGCTGGAGGGCATTAGCTGCCGAAAGATCGCCGCGGCCTTGAATGAGGAAGGCGTGGCCGCGCCGTCTGTCTACTGTGGTCGGGTTGCAGGGTGCAAAGGCCCCTACGAGGGATTATGGAGCGGCGAGCGCATTTCTGAAATGCTGCGCAATGAAACCTATATCGGCAGTATGGTGCAGGGTCGACAGGTGAAGATCAGCTATAAATCGAAAAAATGCCTCCACCAGGATCGGGAAAACTGGATCGTGGTGCCCCATACCCACGCACCGCTTATTGACGAGGAGACCTTCCGCAAGGTGGGGCTGCTGGTCAGCAGCCGCAGGCACACCCGTTGCCGCACCTATGATTTTCTGCTGAAGGGAATGATATTCTGCCATGAGTGCGGCTACCCGCTGGCCGTGCTGAACCGGCCTAACGCCAAGGGGGAGGATGTGCTGTACTTCGTTTGCCGCACTTATCAGCGATTTACCAGGAACGGCGCCTGCGCCACACATTATATCAAGGAAAAGACAGTGACAGATGCGGTGATTTCAAGGATGCGGGAGGTTTGCAAAGATTTCTTGGATGGCCAGGTGCTATTGCCTATGGCGCAGGAGGCGGTTCGGGAGACATCCAGGCAGAACAGATGCTCTGCTAAAATGGATGCGCTGCAAGAAAAAATAGATAGCTTGACGAAAAATATCGACCGGATGTATACGGACCGGCTCTCGGGACTTCTGCCGGAGGCGGACTTTCAGCGAATCTTTATCCGATTGAAAGACCAACGGGGAAGGCTGGAGAAAAACCTTCAAGAGTTGGAGCGGTGGCAGAAATATCCCATCAATCAAAGGGATAGGGCGCTGGAGTTGACACAGCGATACAGGGATACTGCCTGCGCCAGCCGGGAGCTGCTGGTGAGCCTGATCGAGCGGATCGAGTTGACGGAAAATAGAGAAGTCCTCATTCAGCTTCGCTTTGCGCAGCCGCATATAACGAAAAAAACCACAAATGCGGCAAGCCGCGATCAGCCTTCTGCGCCACAGCCTGAGGCGGGAGGTACCTTACAATAGCTGCGGCGCTATGTATCCCGCATTGAAAAGCGGGCACTGCAAAAGCTGGAGGCGGCGCTGAAGGAGGAGATGCCAACAAGAAACAATAAATAATTACAACCGTGCGAAGCAAGTTCGCATATACCCCCTTGCACAGAATGGACAAAAATGGTATAATGCTATATGGCAAAGTATACAAAGAACAAGGAAGGTACGCGCATGAGAAACATTTACTGTGGGATTGCAGATATTCGCAAGCGGGTTTTTGCGGAAGTGGCAAAGCTCGCCTACGAAGGCGGCGACTACCATCGTATCGATAAACTGCCGTATGAGATTCTGCCGGGTGAAGTGGGGAACGAACGGGACTCCATCTTCCTGGAGCGGGCCATTGTGGGAGAGCGGATTCGATTGGCCATGGGCCATAGTCTGCGTTCCGCTTCGGAGCAGGGACTTCTGTCCGACGGTGTGGACAAGAGCGCAGTGCGGGAAAAATATTACGAGCCGCCGCTGATTAACATCATCAAATATGCCTGCCATGCCTGCCCGGACACCCACTACGAGGTGACCAACGCCTGTCAGAGCTGCCTGGCGCACCACTGCTCCAATTCCTGCCCCAAGGGCGCCATCAGCTTCCGCTATGGCCGGGCTGAGATCGACCAGAGCAAGTGCATTAAATGCGGCAAGTGCAAGGCGGCGTGCTCCTACCAGGCCATTATCCGTTTTGAGCGGCCCTGCCAGGAGGCCTGCGGCATGGATGCTATCGGCAAGGACGAATATGGCCGGGCAGAGATTGACCAGGATAAGTGCGTTAGCTGTGGCATGTGCCTGGTGAACTGCCCCTTTGGCGCTATTGTAGATAAAGGGCAGCTGTTCCAGCTGATCCATTCCATCCGCAGCGGTGACAAAGTCGTTGCTGTGATCGCTCCGGCCTTTTGGGGTCAATTCGGCGATGGCGTGACCCCGGGGCAGATCGTTTCAGCCATGAAGATGCTGGGTTTCCATTCCGTGGAGGAGGTCGCCGTAGGCGCAGACCTGTGCGCCATTGAGGAAGCGGAGGAATTCATGCGCCATGTACCGCAGATGCAGCCTTATATGGCTACCTCCTGCTGCCCGGCGTGGTCCGTGATGGCTAAGAAGGAGTTCCCCGGCGCCGCGCCGTATATCTCTATGACCATGACTCCCATGGTGCTTACGGCTCGACTGCAGAAAAAACGTGACCCGGGCTGCAAGGTGGCTTTCATTGGGCCCTGCGCCGCCAAAAAGCTGGAGGCCAGCCGCCGCACCGTCCGCAGTGATGTGGACTTTGTACTGACCTTCGAGGAGCTGCGGGGGATGCTGGAGGCCAAGAACATCGACTTCACCGATATCCCTGATGTGCCGGCCAATTATGAGGCATCTGCCCTCGGCGTGGGTTTTGCCGCTTCCGGAGGCGTTGCCAAGGCGGTGGAGGATGTGATTCACCGGCTGGACCCCGACCGGGAGGTAAAGACGGTGTATGCCGAGGGGCTGCGGGAGTGCCGCAAGATGCTGCGTATCGCACGGACAGGGAAGTATGACGGATATCTGCTGGAGGGTATGGCCTGTCCGGGTGGATGCATTGCCGGCGCAGGCACAATCCAGCCGCCGGAGAAGTCCCGGCGGGTGCTGGAGCAGTACAAGGCCAGCGCACCCAAGGATAATCCGCTGGATTCGGACTATAAGGATGACCTGTATCTGCTCCACGATGGAGAGGATGATTGGAGCTTTGTAGGCAGACATTGAGAGGATGCTAATGAACGAACTGATCCTGTTGTGTATGGAGATGGTGGGTACCGTGGCCTTTGCCCTGTCCGGCGCCATGACGGCGCTTCGGAGGCAGATGGATTTGCTGGGCGTTATGATCCTGGGCCTTATTACCGCCGTGGGCGGCGGTGTGCTGCGGGATTTGCTGCTGGGCATCACACCGCCCAAGATATTTGACGACCCGCTGACGGTATGTGTAGCGCTGGTTTCCTCCGCAGCTGCGTTTTTGCCCCCGCTGCGCGGCCTGCTGCTCAGGAGCACGCTGCTCTTTGAGCGGCTGCTGCTGTGGGCAGATTCCCTGGGCCTGGCGGCATTTACCGTGGTGGGCGAACAGATTGCCTATAGCCATCTACCGGAGGGAAGCTGGTTTGCCGTGGCTCTGCTGGGGACCATTACCGGCGTGGGCGGCGGTGTGGTGCGGGATTCCCTGGCGGGTAACGTGCCGTACATATTCCGCAAGCATATCTATGCCCTGGCGGCCCTGGCGGGCGCCGCTGTGTGGGTGGTATGCCACCTGTATTGGGACGACACGGCTGCGCTGCTGATGGGCAGCACGGTGGTGGTGGCCATCCGATTGCTGGCGGCTCACTTCCGTTGGAGCCTGCCGAAGGCCAAGGTCCCGGAGGAATAAGAGGTTTGCTTCAAAAGCGTTTCGATACGGAAAAGAAAAAGCTCCCCCTGCCGTAATGAACAGGACCAGTAAAAACAGACAATAGACAAAACACCCCCTGATGTAGTTATTATCCTACATCAGGGGGTAATTGCATGTCAGGAAGTGCCGTGAGGCGGGGGGGCTTTTGATGCTTTTATCTATGGAACAGGCCGTGCTTTTCATAGGGCTTGGATTCTACAGCCTTGACCTCATAGCCTGTTTCGGTGATGGCCCTGCGCAGGGCCTCCTCGTCCAGCGGCTCCAGGGAAATAACGGTGGCCGTACCCTTGGAATGGGACGCGCTGACCTTCTTCACGGCGAACCTGTTGCGAATTACATCACACACATGGCTCTCGCACATGCTGCACATCATGCCGTCGATTTTCAAAATGGTTTCTGTCATATACTTATGCCTCCTTAGCAGAATTATCCCTTTTCTTGAGAGGAAGATCCAGCTGCGCCAGCACCACGGCAATGAGCATCAGCACGCAGCCAATCAGCTCCTTGCCGGTCATGGTTTCATGAAGGAAGATGGCGCCGGACACTGCGCCGAACACGCTCTCCAGGCTCAAAAGCAGAGCCACGATGGTGGGGTTGGAGTCCTTTTGTGCCAAAATCTGCAGGGTGTAGGCCACACCGCTGGAGAAAACACCCACATACAGGACTGAGCCCATACAGGGGACAATGTCCGCCCAGGTGGGGTTTTCAAAGATCAGCATGAGTATAGCCGAAAGGATAGCGCATGTCAAGAACTGGATACAGCTCATTTTCACGCCGTCCACCTTTTGGGTGAAGTGGTCAATAACCAGAATGTGCAGCGTATAGCCGAAGGCACAGAGCAGCACCAAAAGGTCGCTAGGAGCGATGGTGAAGCCGTCCTTGATGCACAGGCAGTAAAGGCCGGCCACGGCCAGCAGGACACTGATCCAAACGGTGGGGGAGACTTTTTTCTTGAGAAACAGGCCACAGATGGGCACCAGCACCACATAAAGCGTAGTGATAAAGCTGGTTTTTCCGACGCTGGCACCGGCCACCAAACCCAGCTGCTGCAAATTGCAGGACAGAGCCAAGGCGATGCCGCAGCAGATGCCGCCTAAAATCAGGTCCCTCCGCCCAGCCTTTTTCTCCGCAGCGGTCTGCTCCGCCGGGGGCTCCTTGCGCAGCATTTTAAAGATTTGTACCACTACCAGCAAGGCCAAAAAGCCCACGAAGGAACGGGCGGCGTTGAAGGTGTACGCGCCCACGTGCTCTGTGCTGGCGCTTTGGGCAACGAAGGAGGAGCCCCAGATCATGGCGGTGATGATGGGGAATACCACCTGACGAACCTGATTGTGTTTCATAGTGCTTTCCTTTCTGTATTCTGCCTTCTCGCAGCTAATGATTTTCACCTGTATCGATGGGATTCACATGCCACTTGAATTTATTTTCTGTGCCGTGCAGCAGACGGCGGATGTTCTCCCGGTGGCAGAAGATGACCAGGGCTGCCACCACTGCGCACAGAGCGGTCAGCAGTGGGTCATGGCCAAAGACAAAGAACGCCGACACCGGCATACTGGCTGTGGCCACGATAGATCCCAGGGACACATAGCGGGTCAGAAGCCACAGGAGGACGAAGAGCCCCCAGGCGATAAGACCTATGCGCCAATCAAGCATCCACACCAGCACTCCGCCGGAGAGAATGCCCTTGCCGCCCTTGAGTCCGTAGTAGGCCGGGAACATATGCCCCAGCTCGCAGCCGATGCCGCCCAGCAGCACGCCCAGGGTCCAGCTGCCGTTGGTGCAGAGCATCAGATACCCGCCTATGAGGCAGGAGAGCAGGGTCTTGCCCATGTCACAGAGAATCACGATGAGGGCAAATTTGGCCCCATAGGTGCGGTAGAAATTGGTAAGCCCGGCATTGCCGCTGCCGTGCTTGCGTACATCATCCCGGATGATGAAGTGGGAGGTGACCACCGAGCCGTTGAAGCAGCCCAGCAGGTACGACACCAGCAGCGTCAATCCCACCACAAAGTAGATGGACAGTTTAATTGTCATCGTCTCCCTTCTGCCGGATGGAGAGGATAATGGGGGTGCCCTCCAGGCCGAATACGCTGCGGATCTGATTTTCCAGGTATCGCTGATAAGAGAAGTGAAAGAGCTTCTTGTCGTTGCAGAAAATGACGAAGTGAGGGGGCTTGATGCCCACCTGGGTCATGTAATAGATCTTCAGGCGGCGGCCCTTGTCCGTGGGAGGCTGCACCCGGGTCTGGGCATCGGCCAGAACGGAGTTGAGCATGCCTGTGGTGATGCGGGTGGAGGCCTGGTTATTCACATAATTGATGAGCTCAAACAGCCGCGTTACCCGCTGGCCCGTAAGGGCGGAGATGAACAGGATGGGGGCGTAGGTCATGTAGCTCAGATCCCGACGGATGTCCTCGCGCATACGGTCCATGGTCTTGTCGTCCTTTTCCACCATGTCCCACTTGTTCACCACGATGATGCAGGCCTTACCCGCCTCATGGGCCAGGCCCGCGATCTTGGTGTCCTGCTCGGTAACGCCGTCGTTGGCGTCGATGAGGATCAGGCACACGTCGCTGCGCTCGATGGCCATGGTGGCCCGGAGGACGCTGTATTTCTCGATGGCGTCATCCACCTTGGACTTTTTGCGCATGCCGGCGGTGTCGATGAAATTATACTTGCCGGTTCCATTTTCAAAATAGGAATCGATAGCATCCCGGGTGGTGCCCGCCACATTGCTGACGATGACCCGCTCCTGGCCCAGGATGCGGTTGGTAAGGCTGGATTTACCCACATTGGGCTTGCCGATGATGGCCACCTGGATCACGTCGTCGTCATCCTCCGTCTCGTCCTCCGGGGGGAAGTATTTAAGACACGCGTCCAGCAGGTCGCCGGTGCCGTGGCCGTGTACGGCGGATACGGCGATGGGGTCACCCAGGCCCAGGTTATAGAACTCATAAAACTCCGGGTCCACAGTGCCGGTGGCGTCCATCTTATTCACTGCCAGCACAATGGGCTTTTTGGAGCGCTGGAGCATCCCGGCCACCTCTTGGTCGGCGGCGGTCATGCCTGTCTTGATGTCCACCACCAGGACGATGACGGTGGCGTTATCAATGGCGATCTGCGCCTGCTGACGCATGAAGGATAGAATTTGATTGTCCGTATTGGGCTCAATGCCGCCGGTGTCTACCAGGGTGAACTTGCGGCCGCACCAGTCACTTTCGCCGTAGATGCGGTCTCTTGTCACGCCGGGGGTATCCTCCACGATGGAGAGACGGCGGCCAATCAGCTTATTAAACAGCATGGACTTGCCCACATTAGGCCGGCCCACGATAGCGATCATAGGTTTTGCCATAGTTTTACCTCCTTACAGTTCAAAAACGGCATCGCACAGGTCGAAGCCGTCAATGCCCACCACCTGTACAGGCGTCTCCAGCGCCTGGGAAAGCTGGGGCACGGTCCAATCATCCAAGAATACATCCTCCTGGTGCCGGAGCATGTGCAGGGGGATCAGCACACGACCCAAGGGCTTGTGCTTTTTCAGCTGGGCGGCCAAGTCCTGCCCGGTCAAAAGGCCCGCCACATCAATGGTATGGCCGAAAAAATCGTTGTCTATCCCGATTACCCTGCCCTGCACCTGGGGAAAGCGCTCCTGGATCAGGTCCAGCAGGTGCCCCATGAAGCTCTCGGCGGCCCGGCCCGTGGCGATGGTAAAGGGGGTGGGAGCGGGCGCATCCTCCATGAGGTCCATGGCCCGGAGCAGGTCGCTTTCCAGGGAGCGGAGCATACCCACGCCGTTTTCTAATTGCCGGTAGCCCTCGTAGTAGCCCTCCCCCGGCAATTCCCGCCCGGCTCGGAGAAACAGCTCGTCGGCGCAGAAGAAGCGCCGCGTGCCAAAGCGGCGCAGGTTTTCCTGACCGAATTCCTCAGCTATGTCCAAGATTTCCCCGGCGCACCGGGCGTCCACAGGCTTCAGCTTGGCCAAGCCCTGGCGGTACTTGGTGATGCCCACGGGCACCAGGGAGCAGGAGGAGAACTGCATTTCCGTCAGATCCCGCAGGGTACGGCGCAGCTGATCGCCATCGTTCCAGCCGGGGCATATAACGATCTGCCCATTCATCACGATGCCTGCCTTGCAGAAGGCGCGGATGTAGTCCAGACTGCGCTCGGCATTTTTGTTGCCCAGCATGGTGCAGTGGAGCTTCGGGTCCGTGGTGTGGACAGAGACATTGATGGGGCTGATACGCAGGTCAATGATGCGCTGGGCCTCCCGCTCGGTGAGATTAGTGAGGGTGATATAGTTGCCTTGGAGGAAGCTGAGCCGGGCATCGTCGTCCTTAAAGTACAGGGTCTCGCGCATGCCCGGGGGCATCTGATCCACGAAGCAGAAGATGCAGTGGTTGGCGCATGAGCGCATCTCGTCCATGAGATAGGTGTCAAAATTCAATCCCAGATCCTCGCCCTCGTCCTTATGGATGGTGAGCGATTGGGTTGAGCCGTCCTCATTTTTCAGGGTCAAATGGCTTACGGGATCGTACCCGTAGAACCGGTAGTCCAGCACATCCACTACGGTGTGACCGTTGATGGACAGAAGCTGCTGGCCCGGCCGCAGCCCTGCCCGCATGGCGGGGCTGCCGGAGTCTATGGAGGTGATAATGGTGCTCATAGGTGCGTCTCTCCCGAAAAAACGGCATAATGCCACATAATAACTATATAATTATAGCCGCTTTTGTACCGGGGCGCAAGCATTTTCTATATTTGATAGTATAGACGCCTTTTAAACAAAAGTAAAACGAATGATTTTTATGGATGAGATGAAAAATATGAATGGGGGAGTAGGGTATTATGGATTGCCACGGGCGCAGTGCGCCCTCGCAATGACAGGGATTTTTACATGGGGGTGCAGTGGTCATGGGGCGGGCGACCGCAAGGATCGCCCCTACGAAGTCGTGTGTAGGGGCGGACGACCCTGTCCGCCCGATGCGGTGCAAAGAAGAATCCCCCAGTCACGGCTTCGCCGTGCCAGCCCCCTTTAGGCAAGGGGGCCTTGGGGACGGGGGACGCGGATTGCGAAGCCAGTGTGCGCACTGGCTTCGCAATGACATCGTTTTTTGCAAGGAGTGCGGTACAAAGCCGGGCGGATCGTCCGGGAGACCGACCCCTACGCACCGTTTATCGATAGAACTTCGTAGGGGGCGGCGTCCTCGACGCCCCGTTTGCACCAGTCCGCATAAATGCGTAGGGCGGCGTGCCCTCACACCGCCGTTTTCACGTAAAAAAACAAGAGGGAAGCTACGCTTCCCTCCTGCAAGGACACAAAATTACTTATCCGCTGCCACGGACTTGACGACCTTGACCTCACGGCCATTGTAGGTACCGCACTCCGGGCACATTCTGTGAGGCAGATGCAGCGCACCGCACTTGGGGCATGCCACCAGACTGGGAGCCGCCAGCTTCCACACGGAGCTGCGTCTCTTATTGCGTCTTTGCTTGGATACTTTTCCCTTAGGTACTGCCATGTTGACACCTCCTTGGTCTTA
>ERZ839767.1650-NODE-1650-length-32807-cov-3.977284_pt1 | contig 32807 bp, 27 predicted proteins | sample MGYA00519879_ERZ839767 | MGnify/ENA primary metagenome ERZ839767 (study PRJEB31850, sample SAMEA3708852) | human gut metagenome | biome: human gut; feature: human-associated habitat; material: faeces | place: China | collected 2014 ... | reverse complement strand
GTGCTGGCTGCCTTATTTTCTGGCATATTATCCAGGAATCATTACAGATGATGCAGAGTGGCAGTTAGAGCAGGCGATTGGTCTTAGATCCTTTAGTAATCATCAGCCATGGATTCATACGATGTTCCATAGATTGTTTTATAAAATTGGATATTATTTATTTCATACAGTAAATGCAGGGGTCGCAGTATGTGTGGTAGTGCAGATGGGAGTGATGGCAGCAGCATTTGCTTACCTGATTACAACTTTCTATAGAGAACATATGAAGCGGGGGTTTCTTTATGGTTGTGTGATTTATTTTGCTCTTATTCCTTTTCATGCGCTTTATGCAATAACCCTTTGGAAAGATGTGGCAATGGGAGCGGTTGTTCTTTGTTTTTCAGTTTCTGTCTGGCGTATGACAGGAGAAAGAAAAGTAGGAATTGGAACATCACTGATTTTTTTTATTATGGGACTTTTACTCTGTATTCTTCGAAGTAATGGCTTTTATGCGTATTTATTGTGTGTTCCATTTTTTCTTCTTTTCTTGAAAAGAAATAGAAGAAGCATTCTTTTGTTTAGTGTGATGACGATTGCATTGACGTTATTTTATAAAGGCCCCGTATTAAAATATTATGGAGTGACACCTCCGGATACGATAGAATCCTTATCAATTCCGGCACAGCATATTGCCAGAGTAATAGCGGATGATGGTACTTTGTCGGAAAAACAAGAAAAATTATTATCAAAAGCAGTAGATGTTAGTCAAATAAAAAAAGAATATGATCCGGCACTTTCGGATCCAATCAAGACACTGGTTCGTCAGACAGGAAACCAGGAATATATTGCAGAACATAAGATAGACTATTTTAAATTATGGATTGAGCTAGGGATAGAACATCCCTCTACTTACTTGAAAGCACAGATTGATCAGACGAAGGGATATTGGTATCCGGATATTCAGTATTGGGTAACAACAACGATGATGAAAGAAAATAGCTGGGGGATGTATCGGGATTCAAAGATGCCGGGGTGTGTGCTAAACATTATGCGGTTTGTTGAAACATTATATAAACAGATTCCTATCTTAGGATTGTTGTGGAGTATCGGATTCTATACGTGGACAATGATTCTTTTGGCAGGGGTCACAATTTGCAGAAAAAAATCAATTGCCCCATTTTTCCCGGTTGCAGCAATTTTACTTTCGTTGTTTATTGCAACGCCGGTTCAGGCAGAATTTCGTTACAGCTATGCTATGATGACTACGATTCCTTTATTTATAATGATTGCATGTAGTGAGGAGAAAAGACAAGATGAAGAAAATAGCAGTATTGATACCATGTTACAATGAAAGCGTAACAATAGAAAAAGTAGTAAAAGACTATAAGACAGCCTTGCCAGAAGCAGATGTTTATGTTTATGATAATAATTCTACAGATCATACAGACGAAATCGCCAGAGCAGCAGGAGCTATTGTGAAATATGAGTATCGTCAGGGAAAGGGGAACGTAATTCGGAGTATGTTCCGTGACATTGAGGCCGACTGTTATATTATGATTGATGGAGATGATACTTATCCGGCTGAACATGCCCGTATAATGGCAGAGCTGGTTCTGAAAAAGGGGGTGGATATGGTAATCGGTGATCGCCTGTCATCTACTTATTTTATGGAAAATAAACGTCCCTTCCACAATGCCGGAAACCGTATGGTACGTTTCTTTATCAACAAATTATTTGATAATAATGTACGTGATATTATGACCGGATATCGTGCTTTCAGCAGACAATTTGTTAAATCATTTCCTGTATTGTCAAAAGGATTTGAGATTGAAACAGAGATGAGTATCCATGCTGTAGATAGAAATATGCAGGTTGAGAATGTAATTATTGAATATAGAGATAGACCTGATGGAAGTGAATCTAAGTTAAATACATACTCAGATGGTATAAAGGTATTGCTTACGATAGTTAAGTTGTATAAGAACTACAAGCCATTTGGATTTTTTACAGCCATATCACTTGTACTTGCGCTGTGTAGCATATTATTCTTCATCCCGGTACTTTCTGCATATTTTAAAACTGGTGTTGTAGACAGGTTCCCAACTCTGATCGTTTGCGGATTTGTGATGGTGATGGCAATTCTGTTCTTTGCGGTGGGAGTACTTCTCAGCACACTTAGAAGTCAGGATAAGAGAGACTTTGAGTATAAGCTTATTCAAGTTGATCATATGAAGAAAACTTCAAAATGAAAAAGAAAAGGTATGATACCTGAGGGGGGGAAAATTGAATTTGGTTGCAAAAAAGAGGTTGGATATTGAACTTATGCGTATAATAGCAGCTTTTTTTGTGCTATATAATCATACAGGGGCGAATGGATTTTCAAAGTTTTTGTCTTATGATCCTCATACGTTCCATTATTGGTTATATTTGTTTTTGTCTATTTCCTGTAAGGTGTCTGTGCCGTTGTTTTTGGTGATAGCAGGTGCACTTATGTTGGGACGAGAACCGGAACCGGTAAAATATTTATGGCGGCATAGGGTTCTGCATATATTCAGTATTCTGCTTGTCTGGTCCGTATTTTATTATCTGTTAGAAGTTGGCGAAGGAAATGAAAAATTTAATATATTTCACTTCTTTACAAAATTATATTCTAACGGGTGGAATTTTTCATACTGGTATTTATATGCTTATCTTTCAATGCTGATAGTACTTCCATTATTGCAGCGATTTGCACAGGGGCTTTCTGATAATGATTATAAGTATGCACTGGTTTTATATATTGCTTTTTGTATGCTGGTTCCATGCTTGCAGTATCGTGTATTTCAGGATAGACATCCATTGAATGTAAATGTTTCTATTGAGTGGTTGGCAACAAACATTGTTGTTTTTCCTCTGGCAGGATATTTCCTTAATTGCAGACTTAAAAACTTTTGGACTAAGAAAAGGATGTTAGTTTTGTGGGGGATAAACATAGTTGCTATTTTGATCTCTTGTTATATGACATATTACAGAGCTCGAATTACAGGAATTTGTAACGAAAAGGATTCTCAAATGTTTTTTGGTACATTTGTTCTGGTAAACTGCGTGGCAATATTTGCAACATGTCAATATCTGAATTCGAATACAAACATACTGTTTAGATTGAAAAAACCGATAGTCTCGGTTGGCGCATGTACTTTTGGCATTTATCTAATTCATGTATATTTTAAAAACTATACAGACACATTCAAGAATTTGATGAGTTTTCTTCAGGATAAATTACATTCAACACCAGTGTTAGCATCGTTGATTTATTGTGTTGTGCTTTTCATGTGTGGATATGTTGTTACTCTGATCGTGAAAAAAATACCACTTTTACGGAAAATAGTTTCGTAGATAGAAAAATCAAATTTTTACAGGAGACAAAATTATGCTCGAGTCAATAAAGAAAAATAAAAAGGGAATCATATTGATGATAATTTCCTCGGTATGTGCCTGTATAGGGCAGATGCTCTGGAAAATGTCGGCTGATAAAGGCCTTATATACATGATAGTCGGTTTTGGATTTTATGGCGTTGGAGCTCTTGTGATGATAATTGCATACAGGTATGGTAAATTATCAGTTTTACAACCGATGCTGAGTTTGAATTATGTGTTAAGTATAGTGCTTGCAGCTATAGTACTTGGTGAAAAAGTTGGCTTTGTGAAATGTATAGGTGTTCTTGTTATAATTGCAGGAGTGATAATGATAGCAGGAGGAGATACGGAAGAATGCTGATATATTATATTGTACTTGTGATTATGACATTAAGTGGTGCGGTGGCATCATTATTTTTGAAAAAGGCGTCCGCTTCTGAGAGCATAATAGCTACAATAAAAAATATTAATTTATACATAGGTGGTGCGTTGTATCTTGTATCAGCGCTGTTAAACATATATGTTCTGAGATATCTTGATTATTCAGTCGTTTTGCCTTTGACATCAGTTACATATATCTGGACTATGGTTATATCCTATTTTATTTTGAAAGAGAAAATATCGAAAAAAAAGATAGGTGGAGTTATTTTGATATTGGTTGGAGCCGTGCTCGTCTCGGTGTCATAATAGGTATGGAGGTTATTGATGAGTGAACAGAGATCTAAAAAAAGAATTGCGGTTATTATAATACTGGCTTTTGTCTTGCCGATTCTGGTGCTGCTGGCTGTTATGGCTATATGTGGGGTGATCCCGTTTGGCAGTAAGTCAACTTTGGTGTGGGATTCATTATTGCAACACAAAGATTATTATGGATATTTGTGGGATGTGTTTCATGGTAAGGCGAGCATAGAATATTCTGCGGGGAAATCCCTTGGCGGTAGGATGATTGGTCTGATTGGTTTCTATATTTCTAGTCCGTTAAATATTTTCCTGGTTTTCTTTTCTAAGGCGCATATTCCATATTTTATGGTGTTTATGATAATTTTACGAATTGGATTATGCGGCATAACAGGATATATATATATTCATAACAGATTCCGTATATCGGCAAAGTCTTCTTTAGTTTTATCCACGCTTTATGCACTTATGGAATACAATGTGTATAATTGTAGGAATGTCATGTGGCTTGATGGGGTTATAATTCTTCCGCTGATTGCACTTGGTGTGTGGAAATGTATCAATGAGAAAAGAACAGGTTTGCTGTTTGGATCTGTGTTTATGGCAATTCTGTGTAACTGGTATACCGGATATATGGTATGCCTCATGTCGGGAATATTGTTTATTGTCGAATATCTTAATGCATATGATTACAAAATAAAAGATGCATTGAAAAATGATCTGAGAAGTATAGGCAGATATGTGGCAACGATGATATGCGGAGTATTGGCGAGTATGTGTATATTACTTCCGGCATGTGTATCATTAATAGGTGGAAAAGCAACAAATAATACGGTTGGTCTCAGCAGAATTGTAAACATGGACATAACACAGTTCCTGAGTGGATTTGATGTGAGTGCAAAAGTAAATGCGCAGGATGCCCCATTGATATTCACGGGAACGATAGTTTTAGTTGCGGTAATCGCATTTTTTGTCAATAAAAAAGTAAAAAGATCAGAAAAAATATGTATGTTCTGTCTTCTGGCCTTGCTATGTGGAAGTTATTGCCTTAGAGATATGGAACTTGTATGGACCGTATTTGTCAGGAGTACATCATATTTTTTCAGGTTTAGTTTTGTTTTCTCTTTTGTAATGATAATGATTGCAGCACGGGAAATTCAGTTATATGAGCGCGGCGAAGTCGAGAATAAGGAAATAGCCGGAGCCATGATGGCTGTAGCAGCAGGTTTAGCGTTTTTATATTACATAAAAAAGATAAATTCCCCATTGCGTCTTGTGGTATTGTATTTATTTATACTTTGCATTGGAGCATTGGTGATAAGGTGTATTAGGAACAGTAGATTGTTGATAAATACTGTTTGCTGGATTGCAATAGGATTAACTGTTTTGGAGTCGGGGTATAATGTATATCTTGCTTTTTCGGAATATAATAATGATGTAAATGCATTTACGGAGTATTCTCTGGATGCAGAAAATGTTGTGGATCAATTGAATGCTGATTCTGGAGATACTTTTTACAGATACGAAAACAATTATAATTATCTGTATGGCCTGGGAAGAGAGATAGCAACTGGAGAATCATTACTGTATGGATATAACAGTATAGAGCATTATAGTTCGGCATATGACTTTAATGTTGACAGGTTCCTTGCAAATATGGGATATTCGGACATCCCTGGCGAAAAATATTTCTTGTGTGAAACATACTGGAATAGTCCGATGCTGCTTGCTGATTCATTGCTGTCTATAAAGTATGTCCAGCTTAAGGATGCGGCAACAGGTTATGAGGATACAGGAATAAAGACTAAAAATGCAGAGGTTTACAAAAATGAATATGCATTGCCGCTTGGATATCCTGTTAGTGAGGATATGGGAAATCTGTCATTCGGAAGTGATCCGTTTAAGAATCAGGAAAATCTGATATCTGCAATGACGGGTAAGAATACCAGAGTATATAATGATGTTCAGACTGAATATGTTCGTAAAGACAAAAAAAATAATGAGGTGTGGAAACTTAGTGTAGCGAACGATGGTCCTGTGTATGTATTTGTTGATGGAAGTGATATACACAACAGTTTATATGACCACAATTGCAGGATATATGCGAATGGCGAATTTGTTCAGAATGCATGTCATAGATTTGAAATTAACAGCATGTACCTTGGAGATTATAAGGCTGGTGATGAAATAGAGCTGAAGATAAAGAGAGATACCAATAAGGATAAGAGACATACGATTTATGCAGCGCAGTTGGATATGGCAGAATTTGATAATGCCGTTCAGCAGCTGAAATCAGGGTATACAAGCAATCTGAATATATCAGGAAATAAAATATCAGGAGAAGTGGCGCTGGACAGTGATTCAGAGATATTCCTTTCAATACCATACGAAAAGACATGGTCGTTGACAGTTGATGGAAAGCGTGCTGATATAGAAGAGCTTGCGGATACATTTATGGGGATTAAACTGAGTAAAGGACAGCATACCATAAAAATGGTATATCATACGCCGGGGCTGAGATCTGGTGCGGTCGCATCTGTAGTTGGTTTTGTTCTCTATGCATGTATGGAAGTTATAAGAAAGAGAAAGTATAAAAAGAAGAAAGAAATTGCATAAAATAATTGAACAATGAATAACAACTACAAATTTTTCCAGAACCGGGATTGCGAATTCTTCCCGTGCCATAAGGTAAAAGATGAAGATAAATTTAACTGCCTGTTCTGTTACTGCCCACTTTATTTTGATGAGAGCTGCATAGGCAGTCCTGAGTATATAGTGAATGGAAGGGGACAGAAGATAAAGGATTGCAGCTCATGTCTGGTGGTTCACAGACCGGAGATGTATGACAAAGTCATTGCTCATTTGCAGAGGCAGGAAGAGATACTGCATGTAGATTTGAGAAAGCTGAGACAGCAAATAAAGGACAGGTTGGTACAGATCACGCATATAAATGACATGGAGCCTGATATGCGTGTGGAACATCAGCGGGAGGCAGAAATAGTGCTTGACCGGATCATGACGAAAAATGCTTCGGAAACCTCAGTGGACTGCCAGGTGTCAGTATTGCTGCAGCCATTTGCGGTGGAGTGCGTTCATGAGGGCTATTTTGAATTTGGCAGGAAGAGGATAAAATGCAATGTCCTTGAACAGCTTGATCTGAGCAGCGTTGAAAATGGATATCTGTATGCATTCCATGCGCCGGAGATTGACATGGAAAGTGCGGGTTCGGTTCTTGAACAGTATTACATGGAGGCATTTCAGGTGGCATGCATGGATGTCATAAGAGGGTGGCTACAGGGATATCTTGAGAGAAAGAACAGTGTATATGAGAAGAAGTATTGCAGTCCGTCATTCGGTCCGGGATATTATGGAATGGGCATGGATGCTGTACCTGAGCTGCTTGGACTTATGGATGCATCACAGGTAGGCGTGTCATGGAACGGAGAATGCATGTCGCCGAAGATGAGTCTTGTTGGAACATATCTGATCGCGGGTGAAGATGTGTTTGAGATAGATTCTGATTGCAGAGACTGTATTGGACATAGCGGTGGCTGCGAATTCTGTATAAAGCACTGATTTTATACCAAGTAGGAGCAGGAGTGTTCTGCTCCTACTTAGAATTATAGTTATTAGTCCAAATCGAAACTAAAGACCGCTTTGTCGAAATTGCGGTTCTTTAAATCTTCATCTGAAATGATCCAAAAGATATTCCATAGACAACCAACGTTGTAACCATATTGAAACAGCAGATGAGTTTTTGTGTTTACATCCGGTATATTACCCCCTGTAGGATAACCGAATAATTTGTTTCCGTCATACGAAAGATATTCGATATCATAATCTGGAGCAACTTCTTCAAGACGGTCAAATAGGTCACAGTCAAGCACATCTCCCAGTGGCTGATAATCTGTGGTGAGTTCAAACTCGACGGCCTTTTCCTCAAAAACTCCTGTAAAATACTTTGAATAATATGGAACAGGCGGCTCAGTTCTCTTTAAATTTGCCAGGTCGCCATTGTACCAGATCACCTTGTGATAAGCCGAATTTTCGGGGTCGTCAGCAACGCTTTCAACCCATTTGTTGGTCTGGTGAATTGAGTCGATTTCTCCGCTCCAGAAAAAATATAAAATACCCGTGTGCGGAAGCTTGTTTTCAATATCTAAGTCGGCAATGTCCGCAAGATTGATTTGAGCAACAAGCTGCATTGCTGATTTTTCGTACCGCTCAGTGTCATCTCCGCGCTTGCAGGAATAGCCCGACATTGTGGGATATGGAATTTCGGGCGGAAGATCGGGAAAGCCGCCGATTTTACTTGTGCCTTTTGCAATTACTTTTTCCACATCCTTCATACACATTTTAATAGTATTTTTTCGGTAGTCTTTAATACTTTCTGCAATATCAGTGTGTCCTTCTTTAATAAGGAATTCGATCAAATCCATTTCGTGCATTTTCATTTTATACCCCCTAATCCCTATTTGTTAAAGTCAACACATCCATTATACCTTATATCGCCTAATTTGCATACACATGTAATGGACACCCTACCTTTGGGATTCCCACGCCAGAAATACCAGACTGACAGTAAGTGTCACAGCCTCGGTCACAGGTGCAGCAAACCACAAGCTGTTGCCACCGGTCAAAACTGGGAACGTCAGTATACACACGCTGCTGAGTATGATGTTTCGGAGCAGTGATATACACAGAGACTGCCCGGATTTCAGTATGGCCTGGAGATAGTAGGAGGTCATCAGGTTGATTCCAAATGGCACAAATGCAAAGAAGTACGCTCTGACACCAAGATCGGCAATGACACCAAGACCTTCATTCATATCTATAAACACACCGCAGAGCACCCTTGGAAAAAGTATTCCAAGAAGTGAGAACAGTGCACCCATGATCAGGATGGTTGTGTAAGCCATTCTTTTTATGGCGTTTATTCTGCCTATGTTATTTGCTCCGTAGTTGGTCGAGATCACAGGCTGCACAGACTGACCAACTCCTGTGAACAGAGAATTGAACAGGATGACGCAGTTGGAGATGACGCTGTATATGGACAGGGCATTCTCGCCGCAGTACTTCAATATCTGTATGTTAAACAGCAGTACTATAAATCCATTTGCAAATTCATTGAAAAAGCTCGGGATACCGGCTGTCACGATATTCTTCATGCTGTTCAGGAGCCTGTGTGGCATTATGAAATGCAGCTCATTCTTCTTGCTGAGAAAATGCGATGAGGCGACAAGTACCTGGATCATCATACCGATAACAGAGGCAAGTGCGGCTCCGCCGATTCCCTGCTTCAGCGGGAATACCAGTATGATGTCCATCACGATATTGAACACTCCGCCTAGCAGGACGCCTGCCATGGCGCGGTTCGGATCATTGTCAGCTCTCACAAATATAGCTACGAAGTTGGAAAATACTGCAACCGGCAGGAACATATTTATATAGTGCATGTATGACATGGCATATGGGTATAGAGTGGCATTTGCACCCATGAGCCTCAGCAGTGATGGCATACATGTTACGTACAGTATCCACAGCAGTGCGGTGATTGCCGCGATCATCATGAATGACACGGTGAAGTAACGGTTAGATTTCACTGTGTTGCCACTTCCTCTGTGCACGCTCATCTGTACTGATCCACCTACGCCAAAGAGAATTCCGGTTGACATAAGTATGCACAGCAGAGGCGTTGTGATGCTCAGAGCGGCCAGGGCATCAGCTCCAACACCTTTGCCGATGACGATGGCATCAGTCAGGGTGTATATGGACATGACCATGGCACTTCCAAGGGAAGGAATGAGGAATTTGAAGTAAAGCTTTTTCAGATCGTCTTTTAACAGGTCCATTTGTAAATCTCCTTAACAAAAATAGTTTATAATTGAAAATCATTGAAAATCGGAAAGGCACATGATCGCGGGGACACATTAACCTGCCAGCCGCATAAAAAAAGAGCCAGATAAGATAAAGTATCTTATCTGGCTCATGAAAATTCTGATATGTTTTTATCGCGATTCATGTTCCATCCGGGAATCCTGCATCTGCAGAACACCTTGCAAGGTATATTAATATTCAACATACCGTCCGACTTGTGTTATTATAACAGGAGGTTAGCAAATGTCAAGGACTGATTAGGGGGATATTATGGAATATAGGATGGCGGACGCGAGCGATATAGATATGTTGATGAATGTCAGATTGTCCATGCTTAGGATAGTCAATGATCTTCCAGTTGATTATATATTTGACGATAAATTGGTGACAAACAGCAGGAGATATTTTCTTGAAGGTGATCATACAACTGTTGTAGCTGTCGATGACGGAAGATGTGTGGCGTGTGCCAGTATGTCTTATATTGAAATAATGCCAACATTTTCTCATACTTCTGGAAAGAGAGCACATCTCATGAATGTATATACAGAAAAGGACTATCGGAGGAGAGGAATCGCCAGGCAGCTTGTGAATATGCTTATAGAGGATGCGCGTGTACATGGTGCCACGGAGATAAGTCTTGATGCCACGGAAAGCGGCAGACCGCTGTACGAATCAATGGGATTTAAGGCATCTGAGGAGTGCATGGTTATAGATATACAGCAATTATGATGCTTTGGATAATATACGGTTTACATACATATATTTACGGAGACAGACATAGCTATGGAGGTAAGAGATAGCATAGAAAAAAGACGCAGTATTAGAAAGTTTAAAGACATCCCAGTGGAGCCGGCGATTATAAGACAGCTTATCGAGGTGCGGCGATCCAGAACCTGTTGCAGAGAATCCGGAGATGCGGCCTGGAAAGAAAATGGATGAAGTGCTAGAATACAGATAATTACAACAAGGAGGACGTACAGCCATGTCACTGGAAAAGGCAGAAAAGTTTCTTGAAGATAAAGGATATGGAGACAGGATCATACTTATGGACGCTCCGACGTCAACTGTTGCCATGGCGGCGGAGGCGCTTGGAGTTGAGCCGGGCATGATCGCTAAGACCATGGCGTTCATACAGGATGACAAGATAGTACTCATACTCACCGAGGGCATAGCCAGAGTTGACAATAGGAAATATAGAGACAGATTCCACGTCAAGGCGAAGATGGTGCCATTTGATAGCGTGGAGGAGCTTGTCGGACATGCACCGGGCGGAGTGTGTCCATTTGGAATAAATCTGGGGATAGATGTATACCTTGATGAGAGCCTCAAGAGATACGAGAGGGTTTTTCCTGCGGCGGGCAATGACCACAGTGCAGTGAATCTCACCATCTCTGAGCTTGAGGATGCATCTGGGGCTGCCGGCTGGGTTGATGTGTGCAAGGAGCCGGAGAAGTAAGCTGTTAATCAGGTTAATATGAGTCTGCGGATGGTGCTTATTATACGAATTAAGTATTTGGGAAAGAAAGAATGGGTGTATGGACATAACGATGCTTGGAACAGGAAGTGCACTTGTGACAGAGTGTTATAATACATGCTTTGTGCTGTCAGATGGAGACGAACATTTTCTAGTGGATGGCGGCGGTGGTAACGGCATACTGTCACAGCTTAAGAAAGCGGGTTTTAACTGGCAGGATATGAGGACAATATTTGTGACGCATAAACATATGGATCATATACTCGGCGCGGTGTGGATGATCCGCATGATATGCCAGCATATGAAAAAAGGTTCGTATGAAGGCGAAGCCGTTATATACGGACATGACGAGGTCATCGCTTTACTTAGGGAGATGGCAATGCAACTTCTTAATAAGAAGGAGACAGTATATATTGGTGACAGACTTCATCTGGTTGAGGTGAATGACGGCGATACGAAAGAGATAATGGGCAAAAAGGTCACATTTTTTGATACTGGTTCAACTAAGACAAAGCAATTTGGATTCTGTATGGATATGGGTGATGGCGCGAAAATTACGTGCTGCGGAGACGAGCCTTACAATGATTGTGAGGAGAAGTATGCGAGAGGCAGCAAATGGCTGCTCCATGAGGCATTCTGTCTGTATTCCGAGGCGGATATATTTGATCCATATGAGAAACACCACTCAACAGTCAAGGATGCCTGTGAACTTGCAGAAAAGCTTGAAGTTCAGAATCTGTTGCTATATCATACAGAGGATAAAAATATAACACATAGAAAAGAATTGTACGTGGCAGAGGGCAAAAGGTATTACAGTGGCAACCTGCATGTGCCAGATGATTTGGAGAAAATAAGACTTTAGAGATGGGTAGGAAAGAATATAGTCAAAAAAGAATATAGTCAAAATCTGAGAGAAATTAGAAGATGAATGACTTTCTTGAACAATAGAATTGTTTGAAAATTCAGGCAACTAGAAAAGAGTTTGCTAAAGATAGGCGATAAAAAGGAGAGATCGAAATGTACAATCCAATAAAAGAACTGACTAAGCGGGAATGGCTTATCTGGCTGAGTTCCCTGGCTATAGTGCTGGTGTCGAATCTTCTTACTGCAGATCTGGACATACTCACACTTGCGGCGGCACTCATAGGCGTGACATCGCTTATATTTGCGGCAAAGGGAAATGTGTGGGCGCAGATATTGATGGTCGTATTCAGCATATTATACGGTATCATATCCTTCAGGTTCCGTTATTGGGGGGAGATGATAACCTATCTCGGGATGACGATGCCGATGGCGGTGTGGTCCGCCATAACGTGGTTCAAGAATCCGTCGGAGGGCAACAGCAGTGAGGTTGCCATACAGAAACTGACAAGAAGACATGTGATATGGCTCACTGTCAGCACAGTGTTTGTAACGGTTGTATTCTACTATATACTCATGATACTTGACACGCCGAATATAGTGTTCAGCACAATATCCATAGTCACAAGTTTCCTGGCGGCTACGCTCACCATGCTGAGATCGTCATACTATGCGGTGGGATATGCAGCAAATGATGTAGTACTCATAGTATTATGGGTTCTCGCATCTTTTGAGAATCCGGCATATATTCCTGTAGTTGTAAACTTCGTCATATTCTTTGCGAATGATATGTATGGCTTTGTGAGCTGGAAAAAGAGGGAAGTGAGGCAGGCTGTGGATTTGTAGCAGATAAATGAGGTGCAATTCGCAACATAAATAGACAGTAGTACAATGCTTAAAGTGCTGAAGCTATATGCCCATAACTGTCAGCACCATAATCTGATTATTATTGCTGAATATCGGCAATATACACTGTTTTGATGTATACATAGTGCGATGCCAGACAGAACGATAAAATAATAAATAGAAATAAGTAAAATCTTATTATTTATAATGGGAGGAAGCACAGATGAATATAAACATAAGAGAGTACATGGCAGCAGATGCAAAGTCAGCATCAGAGATCTGGAACCAGGTTGTGGATGATGGCGTGGCATTTCCACAGGAGGAAGTCCTGACACCGGAATCAGGAGATGCATTTTTCAAAGAGCAGACATATACCGGTATCGCCGAGAACTCAGAGAGTGGTGAGGTGGTAGGACTCTACATACTTCATCCGAACAACGTGGGAAGATGCGGACATATATGTAACGCCAGCTATGCCGTGAGACGCGACGTCCGCGGTGAACACATAGGAGAAAAGCTTGTGCTTGACTGTATATCCATGGCAAAGAAGAAAGGCTTTAGAGTGCTCCAGTTCAATGCCGTAGTAGCATCAAATGTACATGCACTCCATCTGTATAAAAGGATTGGTTTTACTCCGCTGGGAGTCATACCGGGAGGCTTCAGAATGCCGGATGGACATTACGAGGATATCATTCCGCACTATTATGACCTTAGAAAAGATGCAGATCAGTAATGAGTTGCAGCATATGGTGTAACATCACAGAAAAATATGTTGATGTTACGATCTGACAGCGGTATACTTGTTGTCAGAGAATTGGATAGTATATGGGGAGCTGGCGAGTTAGCCGGCTGAGAGGAGGCTGAACGCTTCGACCCACAACCTGATGCGGATAATGCCGCCGTAGGGATACGTTTGATACATACATAATGATGTAAGTAATAAAGAAGAGACGCATTCCTGTGTCTCTTTTTTCATAAGGAGGGACCCACGTAAGTGGGGGGATTCCTTGTGAAGAGTGGAAGCGCACTGATGTGCGCGCAGGTCATCAAGCGGTGCTTGACGACATATTACGCAGACGCCGCGCGTAAGCGCCTTTCATGCGTCTGCTCCTTTATAAGGAGGGACCCACGTAAGTGGGAGGATTCCTAAAGTGGCTGATTGGGGGCACCACCTTCCGCCACTATAAAAGTGTAAGAGAAACAAATATTAGATCTGGAACAGATTTATAAAGCCGGATCAGATTGGAGGAACAGATGAGAAATTACACAACACAGATGGACGCAGCAAGAAAAGGCATAGTAACTCCTGAGATCGAGAAAGTTGCCGAGAAAGAGCATATGTCCACTGAGGCGCTGATGAAACTGGTAGGAGAGGGCAAGGTAGCGATACCAGCCAACAAGAAGCACACATGCTTAAACCCAGAGGGAGTTGGAAGTATGCTGAGGACCAAGATCAATGTCAACCTCGGTGTGTCAAGAGACTGCAAGGATTATGGTATCGAGATGCAGAAGGTTATGAGTGCTGTCGAGATGGGAGCAGAGGCGATCATGGATCTGTCAAGTCACGGCAATACACAGCCGTTCAGACAGAAGCTCACTTCAGAGTGTCCGGCTATGATAGGAACTGTGCCGGTATATGACAGCGTTATTCATTATCAGAGAGATCTCGCAACTCTTACTGCACAGGATTTCATCGATGTGGTACGTCTTCACGCGGAGGATGGAGTTGACTTCGTGACTCTCCACTGCGGAATAACAAGAAAGACGATCGAACAGATCAAGAAACACAAGAGAAAGATGAATATAGTCAGCCGTGGCGGCAGTCTTGTATTTGCATGGATGACCATGACAGGCAATGAGAATCCGTTCTACGAGTATTTTGACCAGATCCTTGATATATGCGAGGAATACGATGTGACGGTATCACTTGGAGATGCATGTCGTCCGGGATGTCTTGCAGACGCAACGGATGTATGTCAGATAGAGGAGCTTGTCAGACTTGGAGAGCTGACAAAGCGCGCGTGGGATCATAATGTACAGGTTATGGTTGAGGGCCCTGGTCATGTGCCACTCAATCAGATTGCAGCCAACATGGAAGTTCAGAAGACACTCTGTATGGGCGCACCATTCTACGTACTTGGACCTCTTGTCACAGATATAGCACCGGGATACGATCACATCACAAGTGCCATAGGCGGAGCGGTCGCAGCCATGAACGGCGCAGCATTCCTCTGTTACGTCACACCAGCAGAGCACCTTGCCCTGCCAAATGTAGAAGATGTCAAGCAGGGAATCGTCGCATCCAAGATAGCAGCCCATGCGGCAGATATAGCAAAGGGGATACCTGGAGCGAGGGATATAGATGACAAGATGGCGGATGCGAGACGTGTCCTCGACTGGGATGCACAGTTTGCATGTGCCATAGATCCTGAGACCGCAAAGGAGATTAGGGACAGCAGGAAGCCTGATGACGAGTACAGCGACACGTGTAGTATGTGCGGTAAATTCTGTGCTGTCAGATCGATGAACAAGGCGCTGTCAGGGGAATACATAGATATACTGTAATTACCAAGAAACTTAAAATATAAAAAGATCCGGCAGTATATGTCCATCTCGGCATGTACTGTCGTTTTTATATTCATAAAAATATATGGAAATAAGTACAAAAAAACGGGTGTTCAGCCGAAGATGTTTACTATTTTGCCTATTGTAATGCCGGGTGAACGAGTTTAGAATAAAACCGAAAACAGGAGTAAATTATAGAAAAGAAGGGAAAAAAGTGAACAAAGATCTTACTGTGGGAAGGCCTGAATCCGTGCTTTGGAGATTCTGCCTGCCACTTTTCGGAAGTGTGATATTTCAGCAGCTCTATAACATAGCGGACAGCTTTGTGGCGGGGCAGTTCATAGGAGAAAATGCTCTGGCGGCGGTCGGCAACAGCTATGAGATAACACTTATCTTCATAGCATTTGCATTTGGATGCAATATAGGCTGTTCGGTCATAGTATCCCAGCTGTTCGGGGCAAAGAAATACAGCGAGATGAAGACTGCGGTCTGGACTACTCTCATAGCAAGCGCGGTACTTGTGGCGGTTCTCATGCTGGTTGGATTCCTGCTTGGAGAGAGACTGCTGGCACTTATTGATACCCCGGATGAGCTGATGAGAGATTCGCTTACTTATCTGAACATATACATATTGGGCGTGCCATTTTTGTTCTTCTACAACATAGCGACAGGAATATTCTCTGCGCTGGGCGACTCGAGAACACCGTTCATATTCCTTGCCATCTCATCGGTGTCCAATATAGCTGTTGATATACTGTTTGTAAAGACATTTGAAATGGGAGTAAATGGAGTTGCGTGGGCTACATTCATCTGTCAGGGCGTGAGCGCTGTACTTGCGATAATAGTTGTGTTCAGACGCCTGACAGCAGTTCGCACTGAGGGGAAGGTCCGTGTATTTTCGGGAAGCATGCTGGGCAAGATAGCAGTCATAGCCATACCGAGCATACTTCAGCAGAGCTTTATCTCAGTTGGAAATATAATTATTCAGAGCGTCATCAATGGATTTGGAGCCTCTGTCATAGCGGGCTATGCGGCGGCTGTAAAGCTCAACAATCTCGTCATAACGTCATTTACAACACTTGGAAATGGAATATCCAACTATACCGCACAGAATCTTGGCGCGGGTAAGATCGACAGGATAGGACAGGGACTTAAAGCTGGAATAAAACTCATATGGGGACTATGCATACCATTTGCGGTTTTGTACTTCTTCTTTGGCCGTTATGGCATGTATCCATTTATGGAGAACAGGACAGGACTTGCCCTTGACACGGGAGTCACGTATCTCAGGATACTGGCGCCGTTCTACTTTGTAGTATCGGCAAAACTTGTAGCTGATGGAATACTAAGGGGAACAGGCATGATGGGCAGATTCATGACATCGACGTTTACGGATCTGATACTCAGAGTGGTGCTGGCGATAGTGCTGTCAAGAGTTATAGGTTCCGCCACAGGAATATGGCTGGCCTGGCCGATAGGCTGGACTATAGCAACAGTCATGTCACTGTTATTCTGTGTGAATGGTATTAAGAAGCTGAAAAGAGAAAAAACAGGGAGGATAGAATAGATGACAGATAAAATGACTCAGAAGAGCCATGAAGATATGAGTAAAGAAATAAACAAGGATGGTGTGGCGGTGCGTACACGGGGATATCATATATGGAGAGTTATATTCTGTATAATAGGCGTGCTGGGAATGCTGATGTTCATATATCCGGTGTTCAGAGGTTGCCATGTGAATATAGGAACCCTGCTGGGAACAGGCGTGTTTGCACTTCTCACATTGTATGGAGTATTCAGGGCAAAGATAGACAAATCTGTCAGAAAGCTTTGGGATAAAAAAGCAGGAAAGATATGCTTAAGTTTCGTGCTTGCACTTGTCACTGCTGCGCTTGCCCTTGTTGTGGTCATCACTTATCACATGGTCTATGCGGCTCATGTAAAGCCTAAACAGGATGCCACAGTCGTAGTGCTCGGATGCGCAGTTAGAGGCGGTGGACCAAGCCTTATGCTGAGGGAGAGACTTATAGCAGCACAGGATTATCTTGAGGAGAACCCGGAGGCCGTATGCGTTGTGTCCGGTGGACAGGGCGCAGATGAGAGCATGTCGGAAGCTCAGTGCATGTATGAATACCTTACAGAGCACGGAATTGCTCCGGAGAGAATATATATGGAAGACAAGTCCACGTCCACAAGGGAGAACATAAAGTTTTCGGCTGAGATCATCAGACAGAACGGACTGCCGGACAAGATGAATATAGTGACAAATGAATTCCACGAGTACAGGGCAAAGCGTATAGCGGACAAACAGGGCATAGAGACGGGCTCCATAGCCGGAAGCACTGCATGGTGGCTGCTTCCGACATACTATGTCAGGGAGATGGCAGGCATACTGTATGAGTGGATCAGTGGCTGATACGTGGACAGGTGCGCTGCAAGGCGGACAAAGTGAATACAATGATCCGCCGGACACCCATGCAGGTATATTTGGTCGAAATGCACAGATAACCTTGAAAAAACCTTGTAATATTTCTTGAAAAATGCATGTAAAAACGTACTTCTAAATAGAAGAAATTATGTTATAATGACTCTGTATGATACAAATACAGTATCCAGTTAAAAGGAGAATGAGATGAACAAATTAGAACTTCAGAAAAAAGCTGTAGAAGTTCGCAAGGGCATTGTTACAGGTGTATACAATGCAAAGAGCGGACATCCAGGCGGCTCATTATCAGCAGCAGACCTGTTTACTTATCTTTATTTCGAGGAGATGAATGTGGATCCTAAGAATCCTGAGGACGAGAATCGTGACAGATTCGTGCTCTCAAAGGGACACACAGCTCCGGGCTACTACGCAGCACTTGCGTTAAAAGGCTTTTTCCCAATAGAAGACTTAAAGACACTCAGACATGTTGGATCTTACCTTCAGGGACATCCTGACAAGAAGCACACTCCAGGAGTGGATATGTCATCAGGATCACTGGGACAGGGACTTTCAGTTGCAGTGGGTATGGCACTTGCAGCCAAGATGCAGGGCAAGGATTACAGAACATACTGTCTCTGCGGTGATGGAGAGATCCAAGAGGGACAGATATGGGAGGCAGCTATGTTCGCAGGACATAGAAAGCTTGACAATCTGTGCGTTATAGTAGATAACAACAATCTTCAGATTGACGGAACGGTTGAGGATGTATGTTCACCATATCCTATAGATGAGAAGTTCAAGGCATTCAACTTCCATGTTATCAATATCAATGGCAATGACTTTGACGAGATCGACAGGGCATTTGCTGAGGCAAAGTCCCACAAGGGTGAGCCTACAGCGATCATCGCCCACACGATCAAGGGCAAGGGTGTATCATTCATGGAGGACAAGGCCGGCTGGCATGGAAAGGCTCCGAATGAAGAAGAGTATAAGATCGCCATGGAAGAACTTGAGAAGGAGGCTGCAGCATTATGATAGAGAATAAAGCAATCGCAACCAGAGAGAGCTATGGCAATGCCTTAGTAGAGATCGCAAAGGAGCATGATGATCTTGTTGTTTTAGATGCAGACCTTGCAGAGGCAACCAAGACAGTTATTTTTAAGAAAGCTTATCCTGAGCGACACGTTGACTGTGGCATCGCGGAGGCGAACATGGCAGGAATAGCTGCCGGAATGTCAACATGCGGATATGTTCCATTTATGAGTTCATTTGCAATGTTCGCTGCAGGACGTGCATTTGAGCAGGTGAGAAATACCATCGGCTACCCACATCTGAATGTGAAGATCGGTGCAACCCACGCAGGAATCTCAGTAGGTGAGGATGGAGCAACACATCAGTGCTGTGAGGATATCGCACTCATGAGAGAGATACCAGGCATGGTTGTCATTAACCCATGTGATGATGTAGAGGCAAGAGCAGCAGTCAAGGCTGCATACGAGTATGTTGGACCTGTATATCTCAGATTTGGAAGACTGGCAGTTCCAGTACTCAATGATGAGAGCACATACAAGTTTGAGATCGGCAAAGGGGTTAAGCTCAAGGACGGCAAGGACATATCTATCATAGCTACAGGACTTTGTGTATCTGAGGCTGTGAAGGCTGTGGATATGCTCGCTGCTGACGGTATAGATGCTGAACTCATCAACATCCACACTATCAAGCCTATCGATGAGGATATCATCGCTGAGACAGCTCAGAAGACAGGAAGAGTGTTCACAGTTGAGGAGCACTCCATCATAGGTGGTCTCGGAAGTGCTGTTGCAGAGGTGCTTGCTGAGAAGTGTCCTACAAAGCTGACAAGGATCGGTGTGAGAGATACATTTGGTGAGTCAGGCCCTGCAAAGGAACTGCTTCACAAGTATGAGCTTGATGCCGAGGGTATCTACAAGCAGATCAAGGCTGCGCTGTAATCCTAATGTGATCATTTGGAGACATAACAGAGAACACAAGATAAATAGCTGATACTAAATATCTGTGAAAGATATAGAGAGTTATATACAGATGGGGGAGCCTGCCGGTGGCAGGCTCTTTCCATATATACATATGAACTGTCAGATGGGCGGTAGACACTGCAGACATCCGGCAGATTCTGTGATTTACATACACAAGGGCTGAAGACCAGATGAAACTGGGAACTTTACAGAAAAGAGGTAGGAATCATATGGGCAGAGAGTATGTAGAGGAGCTTAAGAACCGCGTGCTGAATGGTGGAGCGGAGATCACATATGATGAGGCTCTAAAGCTTGCACATGAGGATCTGGATATACTGGCGGCTTCAGCAAATGAGATAAGAGAGTATTTCTGCGGAGACCGGTGCGATGTGTGTTCGGTCATAAGCGTGAAGGAGGGCAGATGCACAGAGAACTGTAGATACTGTGCACAGTCCAGGATAGCGAAGAAGGATATACCAGAGATAAATCTGCTTGGTAATGAAGCGGTTACTGAGGGTGCATCGATTGACTATGACAAGGGAAGCTTCAGGTACTGCCTTGTGGCTGAGGGCAGGAGACTTTCAAAGCGGGAGGTTGAGCTTGCTGAGAAAACGGTCAAGGATATACACGACAATGTGGATATCAACATATGCGCGTCATTTGGCCTGCTGGATCAGGAGGACTTTACGAAGCTTAAGGGTGCGGGACTTACAATGATACACAATAACCTTGAGACATCACCTGCATATTTTCCGGAGGTGTGCACCAGTCACACCCAGGAACAGAAGAAGGCGACAATACGCGCTGCAAAGGCTGCGGGACTCATGGTGTGCAGTGGCAGTCTGTTCGGCATGGGCGAGACACTTGAGGACAGGGTGGCGCTTGCATTTGAACTTAGAGAGCTTGGCGTGGATTCGGTTCCGATGAACCTCCTCAATCCGAGGGAGGGGACGCCATTCTATGACAAGACACCTCTCACTGAGGAGGAGTACGTCAGAACGATAGCAGTATACAGATTTGTCATGCCCCAAGTCATGATAAGGCTTGCGGCTGGAAGAGGAAGATATGAGGACAACGGCGAGGCTGCACTTGCAGCCGGGGCAAATGCGGTCATAAGCGGTGACTTCCTGACCACCGATGGCACATCATTTGACCTTGACTTTGACATGATAAGAAGAAACGGATTTGTCACGGACAGAAAACATTCATAGACATTTGTAGGTGCTCCGTGCGCAAGGCAATTGGATGAGAAGGATTAACTGCACGCAAATAAGAGAATATAACATGCAGAATAAGTTTTAGAAGGAGAAGTATATGAAGATTTATGACAGGATCATGGGACTTGGAACAAAGATGACAGACATGGATGCATCCACATATCAGGGCGCATTCATAGGCAAGATATCCTACACAGTAGACAGAGAGAAGGCAGAGGCTGCCGACAGCATTACATATGAGTATGGTGATGTTAAGGAGAACGCATTCATGTACATACTCTCTATCCTTGGAAAGGTAGAGGGAGAAGAGACTCCTGTTGAGAAGATGACCATCACACTCGTAAAGGCATCAGACAAGGAGAAGGAGATCAAGAGAGTGGAGAAGACGGATTATGAGGACGAGAAGCCATTCCACACATTTACAAAGGAAGAGGTTTATGCATTCAGCAAGGAGACAGGAGACGAGAATAAGATCCACCTCACAGACCATCCTGTAGTTCAGGGAATGTTGCTCCTCCGCACAGCAGCATGTGCACACGAGGACCTGAAGAGACTTGATGTTAAGTTTGTAGAGCCTTCATACGCAGAGGAAGAGCTCATGTGGGGCAGCAATGGCAGAGAGCTTGTGCTTTATGCAGATGGCTATGTAAAGGCTTCATTCAAGGTTGTGAAATAGTTTCCGCTAACAGACGATCATTATGATAGATACAAAATAGGCGTCATACCTGATCAGGTATGATGCCTATTTTGTTGTTTGAATTAAGACTAGTTTATTCTTATGAAATCGGATCTTACATATCCGGTGTATTTCTTTGAGCCCTTGGTGTAAGTGATCTTATACCACGCATTCTTGCCGGAATATTTGCAGCCGCTGATCTTGACCTTTGATCCTCTGGCAAGTTCCCGGATGATACGTTTGTTGGTTCCTGCCCCTGCCCTGAGACGGACCTGGCTGTCAATGACTGTTCCGCTCAATGAGCTGGCTTTTGCGGGAGCTTTTGAAATGTCGCCATATACTATCGAACCATTGACATTCTTATATGCAAGAATCCTGTAGCCGAAGCCACTCTTCAAAGCAGGAAGTATACAACTGGTTGTTTTGTAAGAGGATATTTTCTTTACTCTTGTGTATTTGTTATGGGCAATATCATATTTGTATATGATGTAGCCGGATACATTTGAAAGCTTCTGCCAGTGCAGACAGCGATACGAACCGATAGGAGTATACTTAAATGAAGATGTAAAGGTTCGTGGCTTTGTACATTTGCTGAACTCCAGGCGGTTGCTGTACATGATCACACCGTTGTATTCATAATACGCCCTCACGCCGAATTTGTATGTTGTGGCGGGAGAAAGTCCGGTAAAGTTATAACTTCTGGATTCGTCGCCTATGCATCTTGCAATTCTGTCATATTTACCAGTGGACGTGTTGTATTTGTACACGAAATAGCCTGTGACTCCGGAAATCTTGCTCCAGCGGACATTAATGGAACTTGAAGTCCTGTCTGCTATTGCGGCCTGGGTAGGCATGTCCGGGGCGGTATCGAAGATTGGAGGTTCAGGATCTGTCGATGCAGTTACAGCCTCTGCATAGGTGGCGGTGCAGCTATATTCTTGCGAGTAAGCTCCGTATACAGTGCCGGTATTTAATTTATGGTATCCGCGCACCATGTAGGTATATTTTTTACCGCTGGTGAGACCGTTATCAGTGTAGGTCAGAGTTCCAGCCCCCTTTGTTGTTCCGATCGACACATATTTTCCTTCGGCCTCATCGTAACGAACTATTTGATAACCATATACCTCCGGAACCTTATTCCATGTGAGGGTTATGGATGAGTTGGTCGATGACTTAAATGTGAGTTCTGTAGGTGCTGCCGGTGTATTTACATATTTGAAATCGAGATCCGTCGGATAGCTTATTCCGGCGACGGTTCCGTTGTCATCGTACTGCCAATATGAATGAGTGGCGGTCAGCGTGTCTGAATCGTTGTACTGCGCATTCCATATCGGGTATTTGTTGTTTATACTGGTGATCTTCATGTCATCGGTTATAACACTTTTGCTCGCATACAGCATGCCCACGTAGCCGCTTGCTTCCACTGTACTGCAAAAAGTGTTGATGACCGTGGTGGCAGCACTTTTGGACAGGTGCGCATTGTAGAGCCTGCCGGTCAGTCCACCCTCCCATGCGTATTCGTAGTCCATGACGATGGGAAGTGTCAGGTTGTAAGAGGATACGATGTTCAAGGTGTATGCCGCCTCCTGCCTGGCCTCGGTGGCGTTTATGGCCTGAGAGTAGAAGTACGCTCCGACATCAATCCCTGCCGCAGTTGCATTCTTGACATTCTCAGCAAATTTGGAGTCGACGAAATATGCACCTGAGCCATAGTACCTTCCTCCAGCCCTGATAAAGGCAAATGTAACGCCGCTGGATTTTACCTTTCTCCAGTTGATGGAACCGTTCCACTCCGATACATCTATCCCCTTCATGACAGTGGAGTTCTTGAACTGGGATGCGTGTGTATATGTTGTCGATGAGAGCGTGGCAACACCATAAGGATTAGCGCTGTCTGACTGCTTTTGCAACTGCCTTATCGTCTCAGGATCGTTGCCGTAAAGACTATATATGTGGTCGATCTCGGCATCGCTCAACTGAGTGTAGTCAAAGTTACCTTCATCCACAACCTCCTGGACCTCAGATCTGGTCGATGATGTTGAGATGGTGGAGGTGTCAGCCGCGTATACTGTGGCAGAGTCGAAGATATTATCTGCCGCAGTCAGTATAAATATTCCAAGGGAAATAATAAAAAGTTGTTTAGATAATCGTTTTATTCTCATGTAAGCCTCCTAATACAAATGTTACGATTATATTACAAAAAGATTATTAAAATATTATTAATAAAAGGCCTGCATGAGAAAAATATTGAGAAAAAATATAAAAAAAATAGGGAAAAGCAGGAGATACATAGTATGTATGCTTTTCCCTATTTTAATTGTATAAGAATCAGAATTACTTGACACGTATGAAATCAGATCTTATATAGCCCGTATATTTTCTGGAGCCTCTGGTGTATGTGACCTTATACCAGATATATCTTCCAGACTTTGCGTAGCCGGAGATCTTGACCTTTGAACCCCTTGCAAGCGTTCTGACTACTCTGCTGTTTGTTCCGGCTTTTGCACGGAGGTTTACGCTGCTGTCAGTGATCGTTCCGGTAAGAGATGTATTCTTGATCGGTGCTTTTGAAATTGCACCGTAGTATATCTTGCCGTTGTACTTCATGTAAGCAAGAACACGGTAACCGTAGCCTCTTCTGAGGTTAGGAACAAAACAGAAATTTGTCTTGTTGGATGTTATCTTCTTAACTCTTGTGTATTTGTTTGCCTTCTGATCATACTTGTATACGATGTAGCCGTCAGCGTATGACAGCTTTGACCACTGGAGGAATCTCTGCGATCCAAGTGGTGTGTATTTGAAGGATGACGTAAAGGTTGCCGGGAGAGTGCAGGAGCTGAAATCCTTGCGGTCACTGAAGCCTGTGAATCCATTCCGCTCTGTGTATGCTCTCACTCCAAATTTGTATTCTGTTCCGGCTTTAAGTCCTGTAAATGTGTATGTTCTGTTGCTGCTTCCGCTGATACGTGCCACCTGCTCAAATGACTTGCTGGACGTATTATATTTGTATACCGTGTAGCCCGTGGCATCAGATATCTGTGTCCATCTTATGGTCACGGAATTGGCTGTCCTTGATGCGGTTGCGATCTGGGAAGGAACAGCAGGTCCGGTAAATCCGCTCACTGCGCTGGCTGTCTCTGTGTAGTGGTATGTTCCATTTTTCTTGTAATATGCACATACCGTGTAGCTGTACTCAGTTGAATGAGGAAGTCCCTTGTGTGTGTATGTGTCAGTAGACTTGGAAGAGATCTTTGCAAGCCTTGTCCAAGTAGCATTGGATGGCTCCCATACATATACGATGTATCCGTCAACATTTTCCTGCTTATTCCACTTCAGTGTAAGTGAGCTTGTGTAGGCTGAAGTGATCTTGAGCCCTGTAACCTCGCCTGGGTCGGTGGTTATGGCCTTGGCATCTGACAGAACGTGCCAGATGGTGTTGGTATCAGTTGTTGTGTATGCGCGTACCTTGTAGTTATATTTTGTGCCAGGATTGAGCTGGCTGTCGGTAACCTCGCAGTCGTCAGGAGAATTGGTCGTGGCAATCGTCTCGTAGCTGCCTGATGAACCGTTGCTTCTGTATACTCTGTATCCTGTTGCTGCAGGGATAGGTGACCATGAAAGTTTTACAGATGTAGGCGCTGTAACTGCAGCCGCAAAGTTCTCTATGGTATCAGCTATTGTAATGCCGGTACACTCTGCTGAGTAGGTTCCGTAGATGGCTCCTGAGCTCAATTTGTAATATCCGCGTACCTTGTATGTATACTTTTTACCGTCCTGAAGATTCTTATCTGTAAATGTAGTCGTTCCGGCACCCTTGGCAATTCCCACGGAGACGTATTTATCTTCGGAGCTGTCGTAACGTACTATCTGGTAAGCATAGACCTCAGGGATCTTCGTCCATGTCAGTGTGATAGTGGAGTCTGTGCACGCTGACTGTGTCAGAGATGAAGGCGCGGCAGGAGATTTGACATATCTGAAATTCATATCAGTTGCATTGCTGATTCCTGACACCTTGCCGACGTCGCTGTACTGCCAGTATGAATGTTTCACTGTGAGAGTGTCCGTGTCGTTGTACTGGGCATTCCATATAGGATATGACTGTGCGATCGAAGATGCGTTCATGTCGTCTGTGATGACAGTCTTGCTGGCGTAGATCATGCCTACGTAGCCCTTTGATTCAACTGCCGCACAGAATGCTTTTATGACATGTGTAGCTGCACTCTTGGAAAGGTGGGCGTTGTACAGACGACCGCTCAGACCTCCATCTTCCCATGCGTATTCATAATCCATGACAACGGGATAAGTTATGTTGTAGCCTGAGATCAGGTCGGTAGTGTATTTGGCTTCTGTCTTGGCCTCCGATGTGCTGATGGCCTGTGAGTAGAAGTACACACCCACGTCAACACCTGCATTCAGTGCATTTTTGATATTATCCTTGTATGTAGAATCGATGAAATATTTTCCTGAACCGTAGTAGCGTCCACCCACACGTATGAATGCGTAGGATATTCCTGCGGCTTTAACCTTTTTCCAGTTGATGTTGTCGCCGTTCCACTCGGATACGTCTATGCCCTTGATGACTTTGTAGCCATCGAACATGGAAGAGTGGGTATATCTGGCACTCAGCGTAGCTATATCGCCGGTGGCGTTGTAATCGGATTGACGCTGGAGCTGTTTGATGGTTTCGGGATCGTTATTATACAACTCGTATATGTGATCGATCTCTGTACCGTCCAGCTCTGTGTAGTCGAAGTTTCCATCGTCCACCACCTGCTGTACATCCTCCCTCGTTGATGTAACGCTTATGTCGGACATGTTTGCGGCATAGGCTGTTTCGGGCACGTTGCCGGCAAATGCGAATACACTTATACCCAGAGCAGCGCCCAGAATTATCCTGGTAAATTTTCTGATAATCATGAATTCCTCCCGTTTTGTAAAAAGTTTTGAGCACAGTTTACATAATATAATGTACGCTATGAAAAGTCAATAAAACTGCACTGATTTGTTACGAATATATTACAAAATGCTTATTAAAATCCAGCTAAAACATAAAGCCTGAATGAAAAACAAGAAAAAAGTCGGTAAAGGTTGATGTTTTTCATATTAAATACATAAAGTCTATGTTATAATTAGCAGGCATATGAAATTTGGAGGACAATAACTGTTGGATGATAAAAAAAGAGTTGGATTTTTAGGCGCGTTGAAGAACATGTTCGTAGGTGTCGCAAAACCGGAAGCTTATTACAGAAATGGACGATTTGGACGGATGTCATCGGCGATGCTGATAACATTTATCATGAGCACACTGACTTATCTGGTGATATTCTTTATTCCATATAACCAGTTGTTTGGCGGCGGAAGGTTTGCGGACAGGATAGACCGGAATATGGAGGATTTTTCACTGACTGGAGATGGCTTTTACTACGATGGGACATTCGACTGGTCGGATGATGAGAACATGTCCTACATAAAGATCGACACATCGAAGACGAAAGTGGATGAAGCTGTTGCAAGAGACCTTGCTGCAGACGGCGGGTATCGTACCGTATTCATCATATCAGCGGATGAGATACTCACATATAACTCAGGAAGAACACAGATCATAAGATGTAAGGATATATATGAATCCCTGAATGAGACATATGGATTCAAGGCTGTTACAAAGCAGGATGTGATCAATCTCATAAATAAGCTCGACACACCAGTGCTTGTGCTTGCATGGGTATTGCAGATAATTGTTGGATTTGTGCTCACGTTGTTCTGGTCACTGCTCATAACGGTAGCGGGACTGATAGCGGCATCCATGAAGAAGATCGAGGTATCATTGGGCACTATTTACAAATCTGCCATATATATAAGGTTATTATGGTATTTCCTCATGATGGTCATTGCAACATACATATGGCCGGCGAAGAGAACGATGGGGATGCTGGCGCTTTTCATATCTGTGATATACATATTTGCCGCTGTATCACAGTATCATAAGAATAACCCGGATGACGATTCACAGGAAGATCCGGCACAGGTAGAACAGAATGATCTGGCGCAGGAATTTTCCCAGTATGAGCAAAGGTAAATAATTATAGAAGACACATTCAAATACAATATATAAAACAGTAGGAGGAGTATTCATATGAATTTGAGAAAGACAAAGATAATTTGTACATTGGGACCGGCGACGGACGATGATGAGGTGCTCAGAAAGCTCATGATCGAGGGGATGGATGTTGCCAGATTCAATTTTTCTCATGGTGATCATGCCCAGCACAGGAAGAACAAGGACAGAGTGGAGAAGCTTCGTGAGGAGCTTGGACTTCCGGTTGCAACACTGCTTGATACTAAGGGCCCGGAGATAAGAGTTGGGGACTTCAAGGAGGGCAAGGTTGAACTCGTAGAAGGACAGACATTTACACTGACGACAGAGGATGTGGTGGGCGACCAGGCAAAGGTATCCATTACATACAAGAATCTTGTGAACGATGTCAAGCCGGGAGATACCATACTCATCGATGACGGCCTTATAAATATGAAGATAGAGAAGGTTACTGATAAAGATATCGTGTGCCGCGTGGAGAATGGCGGACCTGTATCAAACCACAAGGGTGTAAATGTTCCAAGAGTTAACCTCACCATGCCATACATAAGCGATGTAGACAGGGCGGATATAATCTTTGGTATTGAGAATGATTTCGATTTCATCGCTGCATCATTTGTAAGATCAGCCGACGATATACTTGAGATCAGGAAGATCCTTGACGAGTATGAGTGTGACAATATCAATATCATCGCCAAGATTGAGAATATGCAGGGCGTTGACAATATAGACGACATAATCAGAGTGTCCGATGGAATCATGGTCGCAAGAGGAGATATGGGTGTTGAGATACCTCTTGAGGATGTGCCTATCATCCAGAAGATGATCATCAAGAAGGTATACAATGCGGACAAGCAGGTCATAACAGCTACACAGATGCTTGACTCCATGATGATACATCCAAGACCTACCAGAGCAGAGGCGACAGATGTTGCAAATGCCATATATGACGGAACAAGTGCAATCATGCTCTCAGGAGAGACCGCAGCGGGCAAGTATCCGGTTGAGGCTCTTCACACCATGAAGACCATAGCAGAGAGAGCAGAGCGAGACATAGATTACAACAAGAGATTCTTCAACAGGGATGCGGTGCAGAATCCTGATATAACGAGTGCTATATCACATGCGACATGTACAACGGCCATAGACCTTGCAGCGGCAGCCATCATCACTGTTACCAAGTCAGGAAAGACAGCGAGAATGCTCTCAAAGTACAGACCAAAATGTCCGATCATCGGATGTACCCCTGTTAAGAAGGTTGCCAGACAGATCAATCTTTCATGGGGAGTTCAGCCTCTTCTTATAGGTGAGGAGAACAACACTGACGATCTCTTCGAGCATGCTGTTGATGCGGCAAAGAAGCACGGCTATGTTAAGGACGGTGAGGTGACTGTAATCACCGCCGGAGTCCCACTTGGCGTGACCGGCACGACAAACCTGATAAAGGTACACGTTGTAGGACATATCCTTGTAAAGGGCTTCTCTATAAATGAGAGATCTGCAACCGCACCGCTCTGTGTATGCGAGTCAGAGGATGAGCTCATCAAGAACTATAAGGATGGAGACATAATCGTCATAAATGAGACCAGCAACAGGATCATGGATCAGCTCAAGACTGCATCTGCGATCGTGTGTGAGAAGAACGGTGGCAATTCACATGCTGCCATAGTCGGACTCAGCCGTGACATACCTGTTATCCTGGGTGCACAGAACGCGACCAAGATACTTAAGTCTGGCGCTATAGTTACTGTAAATGGCGAGGATGGAGTTGTAATTTCAAACTAGTATATGTAACAAATATGTAACAAAAAATAAATACAAACGTATAAAACAACGCCTCCTGTGTTGACAAATGTAATCATTATTGCTATACTACAATAGATTTGTAACAAAGATGTAATAATTGTTGCGTTAAGATCAGCACAGGAGGTTTTTTATAATGTCTAAAGCAAAGTCATTTAAGAAGACTATAGTTGTTGCTGCAGCGGCAGGAATGATGATCACCACTTCCATAGGAACGGTGAGCGCGGGACAGATATACAGCGATTCAACTGTAGGTATTTCATCTGCATTTGACAGATATGCTAACACCCTTGCGGGCAATGATAAAAACGCAGGCGATGCTGCAAAGGCGGCAACGTCCACAGATGCACAGAAGACTACAGCATCCGTAGGAAAGAATGCTGCGGAGGCTAAGAAGGACAAGACAAGCGAAGAGAACAAGGTGAAATATCCTGATTTCAAGGATAAGTGTCTTGTTGCCACCGAGGATTATGTGAATATAAGATCGGGAGCCGGAACTGATTCAGATGTAGTTGGTATCATAGGGAACAATGGAATAGCAACCATAGAGAAGAAGGGCAAGGAGTGGACCAAGGTCACATCAGGTGACTGTACAGGATACATAAGGAATGACCTGCTTCTTTTTGGAGATGATGCGGGAGCCTATGCCGAGGCGAACTGTCCGAAGCAGGTAACTGTCAATACAGAGACACTCAACGTAAGAACAGAGGCTGATGTGAACTCCGACTGTATAACACAGGTTGGATCAGGCCAGAGCTTTGATGTCATATCACAGGATGACAAATGGGTGCAGATAGCACTTGACGACGAGACGAATGGTTATGTCAGCACTGAATTTGTAGATGATACATATGCATTTGCAACTGCCAAGTCCATGGAGCAGATCCAGGCAGAGCTTGATGCGAAGGCTGCGGAAGAAAAGGCGGCAGAGGAGCAGGCAAGACAGGAACAGGAGAGCGCAGACGAGGCAGAAGCTGAGGACGCATCAGATGACAGCCAGAGCACAGAGGATGATTCCTACACGCCAGATCAGCCGGATACAGATTCTGCAGATCAGTCATCGGATACATCAGACGACACATCATCTGACAGCAGCGATTCAGACGATTCACAGAACAATGTAGTGGCACCGAGCGGCCAGACAGGAATAGACCTTGCGAACTTTGCAACACAGTTTGTGGGTAATCCATATGTATATGGCGGATCGAGCCTTACGGATGGAGCTGACTGTTCAGGCTTTGTCATGGCTGTATACGCTCAGTTTGGATATTCACTTCCACACTCAGCGGGAGCACAGTCACAGTATGGAACAAGAGTAGACACTTCAAGTCTTGAGCCTGGAGACATACTTTTCTATGGAGACAGCTCTATAGAGCACTGCGCTATATATATCGGAGACGGAATGATAGTACATGCCAGCACAGAGGAGACCGGTATCAAGATATCCTCTGCATTCTACAGAGATCCGCTCTGTGCAGTCAGAATCATAGGACAGTAGACAAGCTGTATATAATAGGGTATAATGAATACATTGAAGCGCACATGGTATACATGTGCGCTTTTTGTGTAAAATGGCGAAAACATGACAGCGAAAATAAATAAAGTTGTCAATATGCACATAAAAATACGTCAAATATATTGAAAAAAAGACTCGTTGTGGTATAATGGTCATATCAATTTGGATCATATCCAAAAAAGAAGGAGTTGGGCATCATGAATTACATAATCAGCGGTAAGAACATTGAAGTTACAGAAGGACTTAGAAATGCAGTACAGGACAAGCTCTCAAAGCTTGAGAAGTACTTTGCGGCTGATACTGGCGCACAGGTCACATTCAGCGTTGAGAAAGATAGACAGAAGATAGAGGTAACGATTCCTATGAAGGGACATATCATCAGAGCCGAGCAGGTTAGTGATGACATGTATGTTTCGATCGATCTCGTTGTAGAGGTTATTGAGAGACAGGTTACCAAGCATCGTAAGAAGCTCATTGACAAGGAGCAGAATGTAGCATACCTGAACGATGCATTTGTCGACGAGGACGTTGAGGATGATGACGATATCAAGATCGTGAGAACTAAGAAGTTCGAAGTAAAACCTATGTATCCAGAGGATGCATGTATCCAGATGGATCTGCTTGGACATAATTTCTATGTATTCAGGAATGCAGAGTCAGATGAGGTCAATGTCGTATACAAGAGAAAGGGCGGCACATACGGAATCATCGAGCCTGAATATTAAGATCAGATATTGGCAAAAGCACGGTTAATATAAGTGCCGATGATAATTGAATATAGTATTTTAAAGGAGACTTTCGGTTATAGAAGGTCTCCTTTTTGCTTGATATAAATGTCATATGATGTTAGAATGTACCCTGAATAACGATAGCTAGGAGGTCAAAAACAACATGGGTTTGTTTGAGAAAATATTTGGAACGCACAGCGAGAAGGAATTGAAAAAGATCAATCCTATAGTTGATGCGATAGAGGCACTCGACGAGAAGATGCAGGCACTTTCAGATGAAGAGCTGAGGGGCAAGACACAAGAGTTTAAGGACAGACTTGCTGCCGGCGAGACGTTAGACGATATATTGGTAGAAGCATTTGCGGTTGTGAGAGAGGCTGCATACCGTGTACTTGGAATGAAGCATTACAGGGTACAGCTCATAGGAGGAATAGTTCTCCATCAGGGAAGAATCGCAGAGATGAGAACGGGAGAAGGAAAGACACTTGTATCAACACTTCCTGCTTATCTGAATGCCCTTGAAGGAAAGGGTGTCCATGTTGTAACTGTCAACGACTACCTGGCAAAGCGAGATGCTGAATGGATGGGGCAGGTGCATGAATTCCTCGGACTTAAGGTAGGAATCATACTCAACAGTTCCACAACAGACGAGAGACGTGAGGCGTATAACTGCGATATTAC